>Ga0210059_1000044_pt1 | contig 88096 bp, 61 predicted proteins | sample Ectturendosymbi2_FD_188042 | JGI IMG/M metagenome (GOLD analysis project Ga0210059, IMG submission 188042) | Ecteinascidia turbinata endosymbiont from Florida, USA - Sample 2 (SPAdes) (version 2) | ecosystem: Host-associated > Tunicates > Ascidians > Unclassified | place: Key West, Florida...
AGGATGACTTCATTCATACGTATATCTCAAAAGCTTGTGTTTCATCAAAGTAAATGTATTTGCGCCATCAAACGTATACTCTCTACTACCGCGATGTATGTATCCTCGTCTTCCTTCATGTATTTGCGTATTTCATGTTACTGCGATACATGCTTAAATTCAAGCGACTTGCGTGTGGGAGTGACGACGTTACTCAATACAATACAAAATGTAGACGCTTACAAACAAAACTGTAAAATTTTCTCTTCAGGTCCTGGTCTCCATTCACTGCCGGAGCTTATCAACAAATACCCACCTGATACATCTGCACTGTCTATTATGGTATAATTGTCCCTCTTTGTGCAGTAAATCATTTTATATCTTTCATATTTGCATGTTTGCGAAGTTGCTGTGGATATTGGGAAATTGGTATTAGCTTGGTATAATCCAAGGTCAAAAGGATAAAAAAATTATGTAAACAATCAAATTTTCAAACTGAAATTCGAAGTACAGTAATATGGGATTTTAGCCAAAGCCTAATTTTGAAAACCGTGTTTTTTATGTTTTCATTTTTGAAAGCACCTAATGCTTTTCTTTCAAAATCATGTCATGTAAATTAATCCTGGTACCAACCATAGGCTGTTATGGCTGGAATGACCCTCCCAAGAACAGCCTGGGTCCAGCTAACGTATCCCTGGTGCATTAAACCGCAGAATACTGCGCTCCTGTCTGGTGTCGCAGTGCTCACACCCGCCCTACTAACCCAGCCATCAACGAAGCCTTGCGAATTGTGATTGCATGCCTGCGTCCTGTACCTGAGTTTCGTCGCAATGAAGCCACACTGTCTTCAGCACGCCGTGCCATGAAGCCTGGACACCCGCTCCACTCAGCGCTCACCTGTCCATCGAGTGCAAATGCACGGCGCCTCAAATCGAGACACCCATATGTACCCGCCGCGCAACAATTCATTAGTTTATCTGACAACAGCAACATACGTGCGGCGCATTGGGCGGGTGCGGCGCATTGGGCGGCAAAAGTATAACATCACAAGAAGGGCCGTTACTTTGCGAAGCAGAAGGAAATATTTGTGAAGACCAACTTGCTATGCATGTAATCCCTTAAAATTCGTTATCCAGTCAAATGCTGTCAACATGTAAGCACAAAGAAAGTTATGCATGGTTAAGTCCTGATTAACTGAGCATTAAGGTCAAATAACTCTTGTTTCGCGACATTCCAACAGACTCCTTAAGTGACAGAGAAAAAAGAAAACATTTATTTTACGGCGCTTAGAGCGAGAGTCAGTATCAACGTTGTGGCAACCACTGAAAACCAAAGTTAAAGCTATTTCCCTGTCAGGTGCTATTCACTCAAGAAACAACCAGCCCTAAAATTGGTAATGGTACCAGTGTAAATGATATAGCAGAAAAGTTTATTTTAGGAACGGCGGTGCTTTGCGAGGATTGTAGAGTAATTAGGTCACAATGCTGAGTGTATTTATGAAAAGATAATATCGAAGACTTTACGTTTGTAGGGTTGCTCATTGTCTAGGTTTGTTAGAAAAAATGCCCGTAGTTTTAGTACATCCAAACAGACTAAGTGATATACAAAAAGAAAAATATAGAGTTGGTGAAAACCGTTTTAGGGAAAATACACAAACTTTTGACACCCCAATTAAATTTAATGACAGTAGAAACAAAAAAACAGGCTGTAAATGCTCCAGAAATGAAAACTTCTTCGCTAAGAAAACTGCTAAAACCCGTATGCTCAACAAAAAACAATAAGCCAACACTTAACCGAGGACAGAGGGAGTTTTATGATTCCAAACGTTAATATATTTTGTGTCCCGTATAGATATTTGAAGACTCGAAAAAAATGAAGACGAAACATGCTCGCCTAAAGTTGACCGTTTGTGACTCACTTCGGTGATGAAGCAGTTTCTTTGCTCAAGTTAGGCGCTTGTTGTGTGGCTGATGAGAGATTTCCTCTGCAAAAAAACAACAACAAAAAACAAAATAGAAATCATTGCGATAGCTAGCACCTTGACATGGGGCAATGGCTTTTTACTAAGACCAGCCACAAATTTTACTTAATTGACTATCCTCGTTACCAATGGCATAACTGGAGGTTTGAGCCAGCGGGGAAAACTTTGCTGAAAGGGGCCCATTGACCACCGCTTGGGAATGCAATAACTATTTCCCATAAATTCACATGTTTTACATATATATGGGCTTTAGTCTTCGAATATTTGCGCCACATACATGTGGGTGTAAGTCTTCATGCACACCCGGTTCCTGATGAATCGCACATTCAACGACGCGTTAACCGAGAGGTTGCGACAAAGGATACTCGAATAACACAAAAATGATTATTTATAGCACAGTACAAAGCAGATGTTACATTATAAATATAAACAACACAGGCATAGGTGTTCACTGAAATTTTTCCATTGATCGGCAAAGTCGACATTTTGCTTGCCAATTTCAGGCTGCCGACGATACAATGCAAATGGGCGTTCATATAAGGTTTTACCATTTCTACACCACAAAGCAAATTACCCATGTTACGGCAACAGTCCCAAAAATGCGCTTCGTTGGCACTTGCAGCAAGTTCTCTTTTCAAAACGTAAAAAAGTACGTGACTTACTGCAATCAGCAGTGATAGTCTCGCTGCATTACCAGCCACAGATTGCTGACCTAGAACATCTCCGCAGCGTTTATAGCGTTAGATATTTCCTAGGTTAATACATGTGGCGTTTTAAATTATATCATTTTTTAACGAAATATTCAATAAATTTGAAGCAGCAAAAGCAAGAAGCCTTTGTCTTTCAAGTTGGATAATTACTAGTAAAACATTACAGTTTATGTCAGCTAAATTGATGTTAGTAGGGGTGATGGAAGCAGCAAAAATTTCCGTCAGCTCTCTGGACTTTGCAACAGAACTTTGAAATTGCTGTTGTGCTTTCTCTACGTTTTTGAGCGCCAGATTTCATATTTACTCCTACTTCGTAGATTTATGTTGCACATATTCGTATTTCGCTGTCACAACTGCAATGTGCACTGCATAATCAACATTACAAAGATCCAGAACCGTCGCTAGAAAGTTTTCAATATTGGAGGCTTTACGTTTGTTCAGGCAGCTTGACATTCTGAAATTTCACAAAAACTTCACCGATTTATAGTGCTTCCTAGTTCAATTTGGGGGGCTTGGAGCTTTATTTGGGAGGCTAAGCCCACAAAAGGCCCCCGTGGCGAATGACTGTAAAGATCACTAAGTAAACAGATAAGATACACACCAAAATTTTTGATTGATAACGTTAGTGCCAAACTGCCATGTAGAGCGTCCGCAATACTCAGAAAAAGTTGAGAAATGATAATGAATCCGGATGTGGGTGTTTATTAGACAACTGCTGACAATAATTGCCAATTGCTTAATTAACCAGCGGTTCCAAAACTTTTTCGAGCGTGACTGAAATATGAGTTTGGTGAACATCTTGCCACCCAAGCCTCAAACATCGTACGTTAACATGTCAAAAATGTTCATTGTATGGATGATTTTTGGCAGTAGGTTGCTAAGTTCGTTTTCAATGTCAACATTCTACTCTTTTCTCAAGTGCCTACGCTACACTGCAAAAAGACACAGACAAGTTTGAAAAATTACAACTCAGGTTTAGGTTTATGATCGCCTCGGCGCTACCTATTTTCTGAATCCTTTGCGAAATCGCAACCCTTGTTTGGGCCGCGGCCATACTATGGGCTTAATCGCATACTTCACTTCAAAGAGGTGTGAAGCGCACTGCGCAGACGAAAGCCGCTGTACCCGCTGGGATGGCCAGAAAAACGAAGTTATCACCTTCAGCCGAGATGCTAAAATCAACACCGCTGGTTCAACTTTCAGCGGTGATTTGCAGACGGCTTTGTTCATTTGCTTTGCAAAACAAAAAAGAAAGTTGTCGTGCCGCTACACAACTTTCCCTGTATTCTAATCTCAAGGTCACTGCCTAATCTGAAGGAAATGTACATGACAGCTTTCAGACATAAACTTATTCACAACTCCACCACACAGTCCAAAACAAGTGAAATGGCCGCAAACGGCGGCACCGTTCCACACCTGCGGGCGATTATTACATCACACACAGTATGCACGTTAAGATGATGTACTAAGCAATGCACGCCGCTGCACTGCACCCACTCTGAAGTTACAATTCATTTGATGATGGCTGGTTTAAGCACTGCACTATTTCAGCATTTGAAATGTCAAGACCAACGGATTTCCAAAAATTGTAGAAGCACTTTCGCGTTCTGCAGTTCATGAAATCTCAGAGGTGGGCCCATTTTTTACATTTAGCTTGCCAGGGGGGGGGGGCGGCGCGCACCTCTGTCCCCCCGTCAGTTACGCCTTTCTCACCTAAACGTAGTTAAAGCTTATTTGAGATCATTAATCCAACAAGAGCACCTAAATAGTTTTGCGATTATGCCCATTGAATCCGAAATTCGCAGAGGTTGGACAAAATTCCGAGGAATTTTGCTAATGTTAAAGCACAAAAATGAGTTTATCTTAGCAAATGCATTTTCCGTATCGCAGACTGCATCAGCCTTCAGCAGGGCTGCGGAGCCGGAACTCAAATTTCTGGCTCTAGCTCCAGCTCCAGGCTTCTAAAGTTTTTGACTCTAGATCCGGCTCCAACCCAGGGCCCCGACAACGGGGGGGAGGGAAATTCGACCGGGGCGGCACTTTTGGTGAAAAGAAGCAATAGCTGGTGGTGGTGGGGGGGAGGCACTTTTCGACTCGCCAGGGGGCGGCACTTCCTCATGTCGGGACCCTGCTCCAACATCCAAAAACGTTTGGCGACGGCTCTAAAATGATTTGGTCATTTGAAAGTTGAAAAACATTGTCTTATTTGTACAATTGTATTATTGCATCAGCATAGATGAGGTGTCGCGAATTAATGCGTTTGATGGTTAGTGGGACATGTGCAAAAAGTTGGAGAAGCCCTTATCTGCACATAAAGGAGCATGGGCGTCGGAAAGATTTTTTCCAGGGGGAAATTATTGGATTTTTCCTGGTAGTTTTTCCAGGTGGTGGTCAAACGCATTTTTCCAGGAGTGGGCCAACAGTGGTGAAATTTCATTTTACCAACTCGAAACTAAGAGACTAACATTTTTCTATTAAAAAGTTAATAAGAAAATATCAAATTTCAAAATCCAGTGGGGGCTTGTCACGCTTTTTCGTTTGTCGATGTTTTGTATCTAAGTTGTGACATCTTGTTTTGCTGGCTGATCACATCAAGCATGTTTTCATTTAAAATATGGTCAGTTGCCCTGCCACACCCGCCTTAGGTGCCTGACCAGAGACCACGGGCGTCAGAAGGATTTTTTCCAGTGGGGGGTCACTAGAGGTTTTTCATAATTTTTCCCAAGGGGGGGCCAAAAGTGGTGAAATTTGTTTTTTCCCACTAAAGATCAAGAAAACAACATTTTTGTGCTGAAATTTTCAAAAGCCAGGGGGGCCAAGGCTTCCCCCTGCCCCCTTTCCGACTCCCATGCCAGAGAGTTGATACTGAGTGTAAGGAGATGTCCATGGAACGGACATGGAAAGTCTCTGCTGGAGATATGAAACTGGGAGGCATGCCTCCAGAGACCCTAGATAGGCACTACCCCTTCGGGCCTCGCTCTTTCACATCACGCATAATTTCTACCATTATGATTTAATGACCCTCCTCAAAAATTTCTGCACGCACCATTGAATGGGGCCCCGCGAAAATGCTTCCAATCGGGCCCCGCACTTTCAAAGGCCGGCCCAGATACAAACTGTAGGATAATTTTCAACTGGCGGTTGTTCAATGTACAATTTATGTTGATATGCTTAATTCGGTGGAAATTTAAAAACCACGCGTTGCTCTGACGCAGCTTATTTATGACAGTTTTTTGGCATTTTATTGACATGCTACTAATATACATAACTATGAATCTTTTTCATGTAAGAGGTGTTTCTTAAGTTGCCATTTGAAGGTAAAGGTGGCAGTAGACCTATTACATTTTGGTATCAAATGTAAGGAAATATTCCTATGAAGATAAGTTAACTCCAGGTAAAAGCAGGTTGTTAGACGTGGATAGTCGTGTGGCGTGAGAATGAATAAAGCTGTTTGGAATATTGGCAGTCATCAAAATCGTGTAGGAGTTTGTTGCGATAAGAGTGCATGAATGTACCCATTGATGAGGTACAAACTTTGGGAAGGCATACGCTTTTTAAGTGCTGGAAAGATTATTCCAAGCATCTATGGTTAGTTTGTCTTATTAGTTTTACAGCTTTATTTTGAAGATTAATGAGGGGCTGAGTGGTTGCGTTTGAAGCACATCCCCCACTGAGGATTGGGCATGTAATATAGTGATTAAATTAGGAGTTGTAGACAACTTTCAATACAGATTGTGTTGTTTAATATTTAAGTTCGGGTAAAACTCCACAAATTCTTGTAGTTGCGTTTTCACCTTTTTTATATGTGTTTTCCAGTTTGACTCATTGTCAGGAAGAACACGTCGGTATTTCAGGTTGTCTTTGGGGGAAATGCTATGGTTATTTATAAATAACTTTAAATACAGCATGATTGCGTTTTAATAACAAATTTATTTATTACAAAAATATAGAGTTGTTGGAATTAGGAGAGAGTTTGTTGGCTTTAAGCCAGTTGTGAAATTTACGCAGTTCAAGGTTGACAGTTGTCTGAAGAACATCAAAACAAGTGTTGGACATACGAAGGTAATCATCATCAGCAAATAAAGTAGCATGGAAATAAGAAGCTTGAGTGATATCAATTGATGTAAATAAGAAAAAGTAGAGGCGGGAGGACACTAACTTGAGTGACGCTACAAGACATCTTATTGTCTCAACCAACGAGTTCGAAAAAACTGCGTTACGAAACTGTGGTTTTGATTCTGGTGATTCCCCAATGTGGAATGTTGTGTTTCACCTTCTTGCGCAACCAGTATAAAAAATGATCACGTCATCGTGAGGAAGAAGGTTGATGAGTTCACAAAAGTTAGCGGAAGCACGATGACTTTGCACTGCGCCCTTGAAAGCGTATTCCTCATACCAAGTGTGCTTGGATAGCCTCACAAAGATTCGATTCTGCACTTACGACACAACCGTGCTTTCATCAGTTTGCAATTTCAATCAATTTCAAAAATTTTATTCCTTAGATGTGAAATGCAACAAGCGCATCATACAATAAACCTTCCGATATCACATGAACAAAGTTGTGCAACTTGAGGTCTTCCCAACGAGTAATGTCAATGCAAAAAAAAACATTGGCCAAAACCTACACTGATTGACAAAACAGAGAGGGCTTTGCGTGGTATTTGTTTACATATCGTATGCCTTGGCATATTTTTCTAAATTAAACCGCCTCTCAAGCACACCAGAACTGATGTTCTGCTTTGGACGAAACAAGGCTCATCGTAAGAATGGATTAACTTTTGTTGGAAACGCAAACAAACTGGTGCAGTGCTACGGTTGAGCTGGTGCTGCCAGTGGAAGTGAACCAAAACCGTATCGGAAGTGAACCGCTACCGAAAAGGAGCCAGCAACATTGCCAGCAACGAGTCTGCACAAAAGGAGCCAGCAACATTGACAAAAGGTGCCTGCAAGTGCAGTCAGGTAGGGTAAGACGGCTACTGAGCCTTTTTTACCAACTTGCTCTATTGCAGAATTTGATGTTTTCTGAACATTATTTTACGAATAATTTCAAACTTTTTTTTGTGATTTAACTTTAAAGCAAAGAACGTTAAATGCTTTGTTGGCAACTTCGATGCCTTAGATAAAGAAGTACGCATTACTTTCGTTATAAAACTTAACGCAGAATGAAATACGCCAAACAATGCCTTTTGGAGACTTATTGAACTGACATCGGTTAGCTGATTGGCAGAGTATCTTGGTGATGTGAACAAAACGAAATGCTGGCAACGGCGTTTCATCATGGTTGCAACGCAACGAGCCACTGGTTGAGAACTATTGTTCCAGAATGTGCTCCGATACCAGTGGCGTATTGTTTGTCAAAGAATACGTCATTTACAAACGAACACGTGATTCGTTCTTGAGTCAGCAATTTGTGGGGCGTTTAGTCACATGACAAAAAAAGGCAAGATACTATAAAATACCTTGCTATCAGAGCTTGGTGTCGACTTTGTGGCTCAGGCAGTCTGGAGCGCATAGGGAATGCGAGTGATCCTCGCAGCTGTGTAAATCATAGAAAGGGGTAGAACTAACCAGCAGAAATCAGTTTGGGAAACGGATGGTTAAACAGAAGTATGAAAAATACAGTTTAAACAGGGCAGCTGATCACAATTCTACAGTGTGATTTTGGGGTAAATTTGTTTTCCTATATTACCAGTAGCTTCTTTCCAACCCGATCAAGTTTCTCTGAAGTTTGCAGAAAAAAAAGCTGAAATGTGTACATGATACATGTGCAAAAATGCCGCAGTCGAGCAAAAAGTTAAAAAAAAGCAAAAACAACCCCCCAAAAAAAAAAAAAAAATCTCAAAAAAAGGAGAAACAAAAAAAAAACAAAAAAAACAAAAAATCTCAAAAAAAGGAGAAATAAAAAAAAACAAAAAAAATCTAAAAAAACGAAAAACACAAAAAAAGCAAAATACTGAAAAAAGTCAAGCTTCAAAGAACACTTCGAACTTTAGTGCATAATTTCGACATCGTGCGCTCCTCTCTGTCTGCACAAAGTTGACTCCCTTCGAATCACTTCGGTGGTTCGACAGTTTCTTTACTCGAATCAAGCACATGATCTGTGTTTGATTGGAGGTTTCTTCTAGAAAAAGAAACCATTGCGATGGCTGGCACCTTGACGTGGTGCAATGGCTTTTCACTAAGACCAGCCATAGATGCAGGGCCATGCGGGGTATCGCTAAGATTGTTTTTGCCAATATATGGGCATTGAAGGAATGATTCAAGGCCAGGCCGTTTTCCTACATATTTGAGGGAGACGTGTCTCTTGATTTTTCATACCGTTAAGTTGTTCATTGGATTTTGACAAATATCTTTTGTTCAATTAATTCCTGATGGTTTAGCTCCTGGGGATGCCAGTGCTTTGCATATTTAACATGTATCTCAATCTTCGCGTGCACTTCTGATATCAACCTTTGCGTGGTAGCGAAAGATTTCAAATCACTCACCACAAAAGTGATGGCTCGTTTGTCGCTGCTTGGACAACGGCCCTCCAGCGAAATCTGCAGTGAGTCTTTTTGTGCATCTGCACACCATCCAATTCACAACATGGCTCCTTTAGTTTCTTTGTGATAAGTATGTAGTCCACCTACAGCGCAGAATATTTAAAACCGCTGCATCGGACCCAGCTGTCGTGATTACATCACATATTAGGTGTTTTAGCGCTAATAGAAACAGTCTAAGTCGTCATGCATCGCATGATTGCTGTGCAACCAGGCATGCCAGGTTGAGAACTATTAGTTGGACCACGCTGACTTCATAAGGATCTAAGCGTGCAAAACCGTAGGACAAAAGGTTTTCGGGTTTGTATTTATTTTCTGCAAAACGTTTCAAAATTGTGTTTACCTTCTGCACATAAGATTTAGCGTGACACCGGTTTTATTCTAATTTAAGAAAAGGTGTTTGATGACACGAAAAATGTAGCATTGCACAGAAATGACCATGGACATGTTGGGTCTGCAAATGCAGCCAATTAGGGTTTTCAGCTGTCAAAAGTCTCATGGCTGAAACAAAATTATTTGCTTGTTTTTTTGTCAGATTGGACCTTGTTTTGAGATATCGCGCTAACTCAAGGCGATGTCGCAAATACAAGCCAAAAGAATTTTTGAACATCTTGCAGTTTGTGATGTTGACTGAAAAAAGTTGTTCTAAAATTTTTCCAACCCTCGAGATTCGCAAGACATTTTGGGGTAAAGTCGCTTGCTATTAATGCAGAAAGAAAACCACGATTATAGACGTGATGAACCCGAGGACGCTTAGTATTCCTCCAACGAATGTAACCTGATAATTTCTGTAAGCGTAACGAACATAGTACTACACTTTCTTCGTTGTTACATTGACCAGTTGTTTGCGGCATTGTTTAAGCTGCACGTTGATGCACAATGTCCTCTGCACATGATGAGGTTGAGACATGTTCGATTTATGCTCAGAACACCGGTGTCAAGAGAAATGTCTGACTTGCGAAATTTCTGACTTCACGCCATGTGAGTGATATTCTACATACTGTATCAAATTCGCTCCGAAAATTAATGATTAGGAGTCAGGGTTTAGTGTTTAGGTAAGTTTGTCGGCTTAGGGTTTGGTTAGGGTTAGAAAAATAAAAATAATTGAGGTCTATGACAAAGTCCAATGTTTTTCAGTGGTTATAGTTATTCCCGTACTGTAACTTGTTGTGGGTATCTGACATCTAACCAAAAAGTTTTCATTTACACAACACACATCAAAAACGTAAACTCCCAACTTTATTCCTTTACTCTGAGAAATAAAATAACTGACAAACAGTAATAGGTCAAAAATTTCGCTCGACACCCGGAACAGCAAAATTAGCAGGGACTGGTATGGCAAGCTACCTGAAATCGACAAAGTCGATTGAATAGTAGCACGTCGATACCTTTGGCAAAAAACATTGCAGTCATATACCCATTCTGTTAATCGTTGTTGCATATGGAATTGTTGGTATATTGATGTAACGTTTCGTGTTTAAAGTCAACATATATTTTGTATGGGAGCTGTATTGCAACATGCGCAGCCTTGCTTTGAATTTTATCCATTAACTTCCTTTTTGAGCCGTCAGTCCAACGAACAGTCATACGTGTGACTACTTACGTAATGGCTAGCTGATTTTTCAATCTCAGCGTTCGAGAATGTTCTGTTATTACGTCGATGTTTTTCCGCAATTCAAAGCAGTCCGAGAGCGAGAAACAAAGTATTGCGACTTCGCTACACTCCATAAACACCGATTTTTAGGATACTCTTCCCAATTTGGAATGAGGATTTTTGTTGTACCGTTTCACGCTGACTACTGAGCACATACCAGAGGTCAATTATCTTCGATTTTGTTTTTTTTCTTCAAACTGTGATGTAGAACCCTAAGGTTGCTAGTCGCTTAAACAACGCTTTTTTGCGGTCTGTTGGTGGAAACCGGGTCTACACTCTAGGGGAGGAATTAGCGGATCAATGTGATCAAAATTCGTATACGAAAATGAGAGATCATACGAAACATTGGGGCTTTAATTTGATTAAAACCGATCGTTTACTACAATTCGCTGATGGGAAATAAAACGAAAAATTGGCATCCTAGTCTACCAACGTTTTCACGTAATTTTGGGATTAACTTGAGAAATTCGTCTCGTCTACATGGTTTCTCTCAGACTTTACCTAGAAATAAGGACTTCAAGAAAAAGTCGTTAAAAACATAAAAGCGGAACGGAATGCTGCCTAAATTCTGTTGAATCTCAGACTTCGATAAATTTAGGGAAAATAAGACAAATAGGAATCAAATTATCACCTTTTTTTTTGTTCAAGAATGGCACAGAGCGTTTCTTGCACTGCATGTTGTGGGTTTTTACATGTGTCGTACGGACAAACTATTCGCTGAACACTGAGAAAACGCCCCAAAATAAACACGATTTCAGTATGATATTGAAGCCATAGAATCGCTGATGTGAGCTCGAACCTGCTGCAAGCGGTTCCTGAAGCTTCAATTTGTCAACCTAGCGAAGCTTGCTGAAACACTTGCAATTATGTTCATCTGTTCTGAATGAAGTTTATGTCTACGTTCTCCAAAACAGTGAACAAAAAATTGGGCAGAGATGAAGGTGAAACGAAATTATAAACAAACGGTCAATTCTGCTTGAGTTCTGCAAATGAAACCGACCATTTCCGCTGCATTGCAATAAAGATGGGATGTGTTCCAGTGGCGTATCTATACGAAATAGCGCCAATGGCAAAGTTAAAATGTGCGTATTTTTAGTAATTTAAAATATTTTTGCGAAAGGTCAAGCATGAATAAAATAAATCTTTTGAAACACGAGGTAGTACCGGTATATGCATTTTCTGCTTTAAACTTTTCATAAATTATAATTCTGATATACTTATAAGAACCATAACATACTTCTTTACTAATTGATTTGTATTATAAAGGATTTCAAAATATTCAAATATCACTCAGAGTTGGTACGGTAACGATGCTAACTGCTGATATTTCGTTTCGTGGACTAAAGTTCTCTTCCTAGGTCTATGGACTGAGGCGTTGTGTTTAGCCTGTTAATTATCGGAGACAAACGGCCATCGAAGAAGTTTCGTAAAGTCGAAATAGGCCGCAACATTGCTGTAAATCTGTGGGTGATAATGATCATGAACATGAACACAACTATCTCTTTTGCCTCGTTTTCATTATTTGGGTGATGTTAATCACACCGTCTTTACATGTAAAATGCCATGAAAACATGTCGTAATGTTTCACTGCACATGTGGCGCAAAAAGTTAAGTTTGCCACCCTGGTTCACAAACTTTATGGAAGTAAGCTTTCAGATGAAAGTTCATGTTTGTTGTACTTGAGCAAGCACTGTAACAACATTAGGGCAAACTTCAACCTTCCAATTTCATCTGCGCTGCCCATTCCTGGCGACAGTTCGCGTTTCGAGCAAATACGTTTTGCAACAAAGCAATCATTCTCGCGTGTCGTTGCTAACTCGGCAATCGGTCATCGCTGCCGAATGTGGTAACCTATGATTGCAGCTTTGTATACTTTTGTTGTGTCTGTTGTTACCCTGCGCACAGCTCCGATGAGCCACGGTCGCTTTGTTTGCTAACCAATCCACTCTTGTTTCGCTTTTATGTGTGACGCAATAATGTGTGTGAGGCAACAATGAGGGTTCAAGGAACTTTGTAGTTCAGTCGACCGTGAATAGCAGTAAAATTCCTTTCGTGATCACTCCAAGACCAGAAAAACAACGTTCAGTTTTAAGATGCCAATAACGGGAGTTCCCAACCTTTCCCCTTCCGCATTTCGACAGATGAGTATGTATCCCTACCATTTTTTATGACAAATGGGGCTGAGCAAAATAACAAAAATCCAATGAATTTTTAAATAGAACTTTATCTCAAAGTTATGTAACAATAAGCATATAATTATTTTTGAAAATAATATTCAATGATATATGTATGCAGGCCCGTAGCCACGGGGGGCATTCTTGGGCAGTGCTCCCCCCAAATTTCTTTTTTGCCCCCTCAAATTTTCTTGTTCCCAGATAACTTTGTCGTAAAAAAACGTAATAAAAACAAAAATCGTGCCCCTCGAAAAATGAATTTTGCCCCTCCAAATCTCAAAACGTGGATACGGGCCTGTATGTATGGATATTTTGAAATCAATCAGATATAAATACCTTTTTCGCTTCTACTGCTAAACCTTAAATACACCTATTCAGATGGGCAAATGTACTTCCAGGGATACATGTATCTCAGGTTAGGAACCTCGTCTGGCCTATAGCAAGTGCTGAACAGTTGGAGCAATGATTTCGTATAGTTTTTCACGGTCAATGGTTGGAGTTTTTTTGGATGTTACCTGCAAAGAACATGAGAACAAATCTAAGAAAAGAAGAACCTACTTGAACTGCAGACAATGACGTAATCGTCGCCGTTGTTTTACGAAGAATGTTTTGTTGTGCCGTGTCTTAACACATTTCCTGTCTGTCGAGAACAATCATTTTACAGCCGTGAATCAAGCACTACGATCTTATCAGAGAAAATATTTTGCCTACTGGGTAGACATCATCAGCTCTGCGAAAAGCATGAAGTGTAAAATAGAATTAAATAAAACCAACAAACACTAATTCTAAAAACTACAAGGGAATATCATTCAAAAGAATGCAATACTGATACCCACTTTACATAAGAAATGACATAAAGTACTTTTCACGTACACATTGACACAGAATCGCGGTGGCCTGTGCATGGTCGCAACTGGTCAGGTGCTATAAACAAGCCGAAGGAGTGAATAAAAACTATCGCAAAACGCATAGCAAGACGTTAATTATATTCACTGCTTATAGCTAGCTATAATAATGTATTTGACAATGTGATCTCAATGATGTAAAGAACGTTTTATTGTTCACTTCACGTTTCAGTTGTGGTTTAATCCTCCTAGAATTAACTCTGTCGGTACGTGGGCAGAGCCCTCTGTAGGTGCGGAAAATCATTTAAAAAAAATTTTTAAGCAGGTATGAAACCGGCTATGGTTGAGAAGCGCTACCTTGCAGTCTTCATCGAGACTTGCGCACTTGGTATAGCTGCTGGGTTGGAATTCTACCAATTACACGCGTATAGTGGCATAGTGTTATTCCTTGCCTTTGTTCGTTACCAAAAGAACCATCGCCAGACGTTCTTCACTTGGGATACTTCACGTTTGTGCAGGGGGAGATTGACATTCTAAAATTTGACATAGAATCCACTGATTTATAGTGTATCACATTTCACATTGTAGGATTTGGAGCTTTGTTTGGGGGGTAAGCCCCCGTGGTGATGGGACTGGTTGCCAACAGACGTCTATTTCGAAATCTGTATTACCAAACCATGCCCGGTGGGACATAGGCAGGCCTTTTGGATGCTCAGCAGTGATCACAAAGTCTTACGTTCGACGGTAATTGCGTTGAATAATTTTTTTCAGTACAGCCATTGCCAAGTCGTAAAACCATTTCGATTAACGTCCTTTGTAACCAGCCTTAACTAAATTCACATCTAAGCATATCGTTTACCCTTGCGTTAGATGATCAGACTAAGGTTCTTGCCTCAAATTCATCAAAATGAGAGCAACGTCTTTTCTAAGCTTTTCTCGTTGAAATGACTTTTTCTACGGCTGCAAATGATACCGTTGAACAAAGAGACTTTTACCAAACTTACACTGCCTATCGCTTGGCCAATGTTAATGTGAGATTCCCTGGTGTGACAGTGCAAGTGTGAGCAATGTGCTTGAACTGAGTGAATAGCTTAACCAAACGCCAGGTGCGGATCCAGCCAGTAAGGTCAGGAGGGGGGAGATTTCAGCAATATTTGGTAGCCAAGTCTCATAGCGGTTTCGCTACTGTAAGGGGGACAACGTACACTTCACAACAAACGGTGTGACAAATCAGTGGATGACAAAATGGCTTTATATCGCATATGTTGCCTTTCGAATTGCACAAAAGCCAAACATGCGCTAATACTAAGAGATGGCTAAGTAGTCGTCCATACGTTCTATTGACTTTTGTATTTGTGAAGTAACAAACGACGTGACCTTAGTGACCTTTGATAGTGCGGTGACGCTTATGCTCAAAACGGCCAAGTAAGTTAGTCTGCATAGGAATCCAAAACAGCCTATAATCCAAAGGAGAGGTCTAGTATTATTGCTTTAATGCGGACATATTTTCAAACTGTTCATCACTGTGAATTTCCTGAATTTGTTTGTCACTTGACGGACCCCTAAACACCAATTTTTTCACCCCCTGGGGTCCGCGGACCCTACTTTGAGAACCTATGCCCTAGGCTAATCCACTCCTCTCCAATTGTTGCGAGGAAAAAAATGGAAAGCGGTAATCAATTTGTGAAAATCCGAAAATGACGCTCCGAAAGTACGGTCAGTAAAAAATTCTAAAACATTACTGGAGTGTCCGCGATCACTGCGTTTGTTGCTGCCTTCGACGCAAAAGCGTTCAATTGCATGGAATTGTTGAAAACCCTCCTTGGCTGGCGGGAACAGGATTATTACTGTAACTGCCACAGGCAAACCAACCGAAATCGTCGTAATTGAAATATTTGACAAAACACATGGCCTACGTTTTTTATAAGAATCACATCTCTTTTTTATTATCTGCTTTAAAGAAAAAACACACTGCACCTACTGTATATAGTATGTGCGGCGGCGCTAAGACTTCAAAGCACAACGTGAGGACCACGTTGCAACTCGCTTACCACGGCTGTAAAAATCTAACACACACGAGCAAAACACGTTACGTAAAACGCACTCAAATGGTTGTAACTGTTTGGTTCACGATTGGCATGTTTCTTACTTTTTCAGACTGGTAAGAACCGAACGCAACTAAACTGTCGGGTGAAAAGATGTGAGGTTTCAAAAACCAGAACAGTCGCCAGAAAGTCTTGAATAAGGGATTTAAATTTGCGCAAGGGTACTTGACATTCTGAATATTTGATAAAATCTTCACTGATTTATAGTGTTTCATATATATATTTCGAAGGGCTGAGCTCACCAATGCCCATCATAGCGACTGGACTGTTTTAAATTTCACTTGTGCTGTCATTATTGAAATACATACAAAGAAATAAAAAGCTACAATCATCGAATCAAGTAAGACTGACCATAACACAGTAAACAGAAAAAAGTTTAAAAGGTTTTGTCCTGCCTTCTTCACAACAAATTTATATAAGAATTCATCACAATTTGTTTGCTTAAGTTTGTCACTATTAATGTACCGAATGCTTAGTGTGGACAACCTCTCCTGGAACATTTTAATTCATTTAATTCACACAGATCCTTTAATTCTTTTGAATATTGAAAAGGACCTTTTGCCTGAGCAGTTAGTGACCATCAAGCGAAGAAATAAGGCTTCGCGTGGTTGCATAAACTAATAACTACTAATCTAAGGCATCAGACCCAAACGCGCTTTTGTCATTTTTTGCTGTTTTCTTGTATAGTTGGGAAGAGTTCTGCGGTTGCCAGTTGGCAAAGTGGCTTTTGCTTGCTATTCAAGTTCATCAAGATCGTCTCAGATTGCCTTAGCATGGGAGCAGTACAAACTCGCGCAAGTCCTCAATAGCAATCTGATTTCTGAATGACTTTACTGAAGAAATTTCAAATGAAAAAAAAAAACACATCTAAAAATACCAATCGAGCTTTACGCGATACAAATGCTAACAAAACTACTGTATTGCTCAGTCACCTAAGAAACAACTATGCTTTTATTGTACAGTGTGACACAAAAAAACGGTCATCACCTAAACTTGAATAATTTTTGAAATAATTAATCCATTCTTTTTATTTTTCAGATGTCTAAGTAGAATTGATGTTCTAAGAGTCTATCAAATTTGACCTTCGAGATGCCATGGACTACTGAGCAAAGATATTTATAGTTGAGGCATATTTTCGTAAGAATTCTATCCACGCAGCTCAATTGCAATTCAAAGAACGGTTCGGATGTCATGAATTTCCTGTTCACTCAATGATCTACAGACGGGTCAACAAGTTCAGAACCCATGGGACTGTGCATAACCTTAATCACCCCTGAGAACTGTCTGCAAAGGCCATTAAACTCTGTGAAGTGCACTGCCTGGGTTGCCATCTCCAAACATGGCATCATTGGACCATTCTGGAATTTCTGGTTCGAGGACGACAACGCGCGGTCTGTGACAATCAACACCAAGCGATATGTCCAGATGCTTGGCAAGTTCTGGACAGAACTTGGTCGACGGAGAGGGGTCGTCAGGGTCCTCCAGTGGTTCCAGCAGGATGGTGCCACCCCCCACACCTCAAACGAATCATTGGCATGACTACAGCAGCGTTACCCTGACCGACTGATCAGCCGCAAGTGTGACCCGCAGTGGTCGTCGCATTCACCGGACTTGAACCCCCCAGATTTTTATATGTGGGGATACCTTAAGGACAGGGTGTATGGCAACAACCCCCAGACTATCCCTGACCTGAAGGCAGCAATCACAGCAGCAATAAGAGAGATCCCAAGGGAGGAATGCGGGAGGGTCATCGAGAACTTTTCCCGCCGGATCCAAGTGTGCTTACAGCGCCGGGGAGCTCATTTGGAGCATATTTTTTGAGTGCCAGTGAAAGAAAGAGGTTTTGTAGTACAGACTTGAAACTTTGGAGATGTCTGCTACACAGGTAACAATTGATGCTAAAGTTTTTCCTGTGTCATCTCTCCACGTTTTTCACTCGGTGCAAAGTTCTTAGTTGTCGTGCAAAGTAACTGAATGCTTCAGAACACTGTTTTTGGGTTCGTGAACAACCTGGCACGTCACTAGCGTAAAGTTGACTTTGCTTGGATAGGATGCAAGCTCACTGTATAGCAGTGAATATCAACGTGGTTCAGGTCGATCAGCGGTGGTCCTGAATTTCTAGTGGTCCATAGAGAGTTCCATAAATCCTTTATAAAATGTTCACTGACCGACCTATGTTCAATAGTGTCGAGAAGTTGTTCATGCCCTATCAAAATAGCAAAATGGTCCTTCGGATATTTTTAAAAGATGGTTCACGGGCCAATAAAGGTAGACAAAACACTGGTTGATAGTAAAGGAGCACGCCCGTAACCAGCGTGGGGCACCAGGAGTGGGGAAGAGTTTTCGGAGAGAGGCCCAAATTTTTTGAACTATGTCCAATATTTTTAAATTACATCCAACACAGTTTTAGGTAAGGGGCGAAAACTTTTCTAGGGGTGGCTTCTCCCCCTCTGGTTACGGGCCTGTGAAGGAGCGTAGTGACAAGCTATTGCTTGCCTGCGATTGCAAAATTAGTTGACGTATACGTTTGTTGTACTTTATTAAAATGTAATGTTAGCGCTTTGACGCCAAACTTTAGCCAACGTTCGGTATTCGTCGATAAACCGCTCTTGATTTTGCAAAGATTTGCGGCATCATGATGAATAGTTCAAGAATTTGTTATCGAGTGACATCAGTCCTTACTCGTTAATGCTACCACGATATGTACTGTATTTAATTTCAGACGTCGGCGCTAGCAAAAAAGTAACTAGAAATGAAAAACGAGAAGATGGATAAAAGCTTTGTGAAGGGCTGGTGTATCAAGTCCAAAATGTTAATAATTTTCTTCAGAAAGACAACAACTTTAAACATGCAGCTCATATGCCAAACTTTTACAATAGTGGAATGCAAGTTTAATAAAGATCCACGACAGCTCGCGGTAAATCACTGTTCGATTCTATGGAATATCGCATTTTTTCTGCCTCTGGGTTGTGTTGGTTCAAAATCTATTAAAAGACAAAACAATAAATCTTAGCTGTTTGTCAAATATTTGCTAAAAAAACGCTTATTGTGCATGTTTTGGTATTTATATTGCGTCAAACTTGGACCAAACTTTAAATAGTGGACCATACGGCCTAAGCCGTGAGTGGACCTGTTAAAAATGTTTACAACAAGTTTGTGATATTGCCATATAAAAGTAATTTTGCTGTATTACCTTTACTTTACTTCACAGCTTATAAGTTTTTGGATTTATTGCTGGCGCAGAACATAAGGCAGTCAACTAAAACTAAGCTTGTATAACTGTCTGTTTCAGAGGTTTGCTAGATATAGTGATTATGTTGTTCTGTGTAGTTGAGTTTGACAAGAGTAATTGCATAGATGTTGTTCCATCCAACTGGCTCGTTCTTTTTGATGATGATGTGAGTCAGACAACTGCCACCCACTGGCCTCCATTCAAACATCAACTAAAGATACGTAGAGCGGTTAGGAACCGTGAGAGTCAATCGATTGATTGGAACATTTATATTATCCGCCAAGTCAGTTCATCAGGTAATTATTTCTATTGCAGTAAGTACATGTGCAGTTAGTTTTTACTGTACAAGATTTCTTTGTTTATTTTGTCGGATACTGACGATCCTCCTTGAGCAAAACCAGTTGGTGAAAAAACTTTTTAGTAAGCTTGCTTCAACCATAGACGTCGCCAGAGGCCTAGAGGGGCATTCCCCACCAAATTTTCAGAACATAGAGTCATTTTGTGCTTTGAGAGGCGGTATCCCAAACAAAATGGTGTTATTCGCCTAAAATCAAGCATTTATTTGGGCCCCAAAATTTTTTTGGCCCCTCCCAAATTTTTAGGCTGGTTACGCTATCGGCTTCAGCATTGCTGTTATTGTGATTTTGACCGGAAAAAACAAGTTGTATGTTTTGATGGCTTAGGCCCAGGGCCGGGTTTAGCTGATACGAGGCCCTGGGCTGATCTATTTTTTGAGGCCCTCTCTCCCACTGTTACGTGGATAAAATGGAAAAGCGTTAACCATTTTGCGATCAGCCGTATTTGACGATGTTGACGCTCTAGATGTACGGTCAATAAAAAATTCTTAATCGTTACTAGAGTGCCCCTACGATCACTGCGCTTGTTGCTGCCTTCGACGCAGAAGAGTTCAATGACACGGAATTGTTGAAATCGTACTTGACTAGTTTAGTTCATCATGTGAAACTTGTGTTTCGGTTTGTTCTTCTGGTAATGCATGTTGATTTAACCGAATGTATTTGGTTCAGGGTTTCAGAGCAGTGTGCTTCAACAACAAGCAAAGATAAGGACAACATTACATGAAGTGCAGAATTGTGTTAAACGAAACGGTGTGAACGTAGCTGTTCTGCTGAAGACAAATTCCTGCACTGTGCGAACTCAAAAAAATACATCACTTGATGTCAAATTCCACTGAAAACTGTTGCTGACGTGGATGATTTGCAAGAACGTCTTGCTGACGAGGCGTTTAAGGAATGCATTGTAAGTGGATCGTGCTGTGGTTTTATGCGTGTGCTAGTCTTACACTGCGTTTTCATGTCTCCTTAGTTTTTGCGTAGCACATATCATTGGCCTTGTTGCAACCACTTCGCAGGCGCAGTGTTGAATGCGCGATGCACCACCATAGGATGTGCGCGAAGCATAGCACACATATAAACAATAATACAATGATCTCGTCCGCCGATCTCTTTTGTTGCATGCTTCCACAGTGCTAAGCTTAGCGCGCATGCCACGCAGGCGCTCCAATCGCAACAGCTTCATTGATATTCTTAGCTCTCCTGTGTGGGTTCTTTTTTGTGTGTAGCACTGCATCGTGCCTAAATATGCTTGTTGTTTTCATCTGCAGTTTTGTTGCATATTACCAGTTCTGAATACTCGTAACTTGTGATTTGTTCCTCACAACTTCATGATGTAGCAAATGTTTAGTTTGCCAAACAGCTGGATAATTTTTGGCTTCAGTGCTATTGTTACTACACTTTATTGAAATGGTTTACTTTATTCTTACATTATTTCACAGGTTACTCACTTTTGCAGCATTGGGGAAGCACAGCTAAGAATGTAGCAAGCACATCTTGCACAGACTAATGTCTGATCTTTGCGCAAAGAACTTCAATTGGAAAGGAAAAAAATGGAAAAAGTGCATTTAGCCAAAGTGCCTTAAAAGAAGTTGTAATCTGTAAGTCATTTTATTTATCTTTCGGCCACCTTTCAAACTTTCCAGCGATTTTCTACTTTGCAGAACTTCTCGATTTACCAAATCGCGTAAAATTCTAAACCCGTGTTCAAAGCATTTTTACAAAACTTGCATGTCAAATGTGTTTAGTTGCTTCTGAACTCAGCAACAAACAGATTCGTTTACGGATGCATAAATTATGAAAGCGTGCCCGATAGCTTTTTGTATGTTCCTTGCAAGCTGAAAACTTACAAAATGCGCTCCTGAACGCCATCGCAAACAGATTTGTTTCCAGATTCCCGACCCATAACGGCGTTCTCGATACAGCAAGCGCAGTCCGTCGTTAAATTATTCGCGCCACCGAGCACTCAACCGCAACGAGATACCAGTCGGCTGCTGTTGCCAACCACGATTGAAAACGGTGTTCCTGCATCGCTGCGTGATTTAAAAAAGAATTCGATATCAGTCAGCAGTGTGTGTAGATCCGCGCAGTTTTTTTCACTGCTCAATACTGTAAATCTTGCCTGCGTTCTGAGAACGGCTTACAATCGTGAAAATGTGTCCCGAACATTTTCCGTAAACCTGGCAAGCCAAAAACTTTGAATGTGCTTGAACTTCACAGGAGACTTCGTTTCTGGATGCATAAATGGTAAACAGTGTGCCCAGAACATTAAAAAAACTTGGATGTCGAAAACCACCAAAATGCGTCTGAACTTCACAGCAAACGTTTTGTTTCCGGATGCATCAAATGTGAAAATGTGCCCAGAACATATTTATAAACTTCGGAAGTCGAAGAATTCGAAAACATGTCTAATTTTCACCGAAAACCGCTTCGTTTGCGGGCGTATAGATCGTTAAATGTGCCATGAACATTTTTTTAAAAACCAAAACCTTTCAAAATGCGCCTCATGTTCATAGCAAATGCTTCACTTCAAGATTCAAAAATGTTCTGGGCACAATTTCACGATTTATAAGTCGAAAATATACAAAAAGTGTACTGAACGCCATCGCAAACAGGTTTGTTTCCGGAATCCGGCGTTCTCGATACAGCAAGCGCAGTCCATCGGTAAATTATTTGCGCCATCGTGCACTCACCCGCTGCGAGGTATGAGTCGGTTACTGTTGATGTCTGCCATGCATGAGGAGTTTTCTGCATCGGTGCGTGATTTCAAAAAGAATTCTGCAGCAGTCAGCAGTGTTTCCGCAGCAGTCAGTGCGTGGAGATTGCACAGATTTTTTCTCTGCTCACTGCTATAAATCATGCCTGCGTTCTGCGAGCGGTTTTAATGTTGAAAATGTGTCCAACATATCTTTGCAAAAACGACGAAAGGGTGCTTGGTGAAATGTTTTTCCTGTGAAAGGAGTTGTGTCTTAATTTTGCAAGTGCCGATTGTTGAAAATTTGTGTCGGGTAGTTACGAAAGTGTCATTTGTTTCAGTTTAGAGGGCATAGTTCTTTTGAGTAGCACTCAAATGGGCCGTGTTGGCACGTATTGACTACAAAAGTTCATCCGACTTTGCAAATGCGCTTAATGTGTAAGTAGAAATCATGAATGACCCACTGATATCAACACAATTTGGAAATAGCTATTTCAAGTGTGTGCCCGAACGCAGCATGTAACTTGGTTCTGTTCTAGCAAAGGTCAATTTTAAATGCAATATTCTATTGTCTTTGCAGGTGCAATTCGCCAAAACGCTCTGACTTCAAATGCCACAGACATAGCAGTGACCAACATTATGAAGAACTGGTTGAGGTACGCCTATGAAAGATCTGTCGGGCGTAAAGAGAGAGAAGAACACAAACATACAGAAGCGAAGGAAAATGCATTGTAACATGTACAGCTGTTACTGGTGCAAGTTATTTTGGTTATCTTCCTGTGCTACGGACATTTCCTCTTCCTTAGCACCCATACCTTTGTGCGTTCATGGGCACCAGTTGTTTGGACAATCCCTGCCGTTCTTTTGCTAACACTGCTTTCGTTTCAAAGGCTGTGGCAATTTTTTTGGACAGATGATGTTGTTTTGCTTTATGTAGTTTGTACTTTACTAGCCTGTTTTTTGTCCTCAGCGAAGACCTAGTTAGCACGTGCACCCAAGGAAATCGTGCCTTTATTTGCAGTGTACCCAAGCAAACGTAATGTGCGTGCAGTCTGCACTATTGTCAGCTTGTTTCTTGATCACGTCGAGTGTAAAAATGATGTTTGCATACTTGTACCAAGACCATATTGCGAGAACTAGTTGGTGCTGCATGGGAAGTGTCATGAATAAAAAAATTCTAACAAAAATAAAGGACCAACGTGTATTCTTGTGTATCAGAGAAATGGTCCTTGCGATATTGGCCACGTATGACCAATTAACTTGATGGATAAACCGTCTACAAAACATGAAACTCCAAGGATGATTTTTAGAAGAGGTTGCAAAATCTTGTTAGCACTGACAGGCCGCAATGTACTCCATTTTTTACAACTTTTTGCTGATAATAAAGTGTGCGTTTTCTTAAAACCGTGTTGTATTCACGTAGACTACGCAACAGAACAAAAATTTTGTTGCGAGAAAAGGTTGGTGAAAATCTCTTTATTAAAATTAGCAAAAATAATAATCAGATCGAAAAGCAATGCGAGTGTAACAAAAACGTTTTCCAAACCTTCAGGCGAAGTTAGCACTGTGTTGAAAGTTCTAGGACAGAAGTGTGTTCCAAACAAAACAGACGTTTAACATTCATTTGAACTTAGTTCAACATAAACTGTTTTTCGAAATGAAAAACGCTTGTTTTTCGAAATGAAAAACGCTTGTTTTTCGAAATGAAAAACGCTTGTTTTCCAAACTGAAAAACGCTTGTTTTCCAAACAATTAACGAAGTTAGCAATAAAGGTAATCCTAAGTTGAATATAAAAGTTTTTTATATGTGCAAAAAAAAAACAAATGCGAACATAGCATGCAAACGTTGTTCTAAAGACTTTGCCTAACAATGCAAACTATAACTAAATGTTTCTTAAACTTTTTTATGCTATCTGGGTACTTGTTCCACAAGTTGGTCCAAACCCAGCTTACCTTTCTGTTCTTTTTTTAAAGGTCTTTTTCACACATCATTTATAAGAAAAGAACCGGATTTAGTGAATTTTTAATTTGAAATGATCAATTCAACCGCAGTGCGTTGCGCAGGGAGATATTTCCTGCTCTGTTACATCACTAGGTTTTGTGGAAACCACCATCTATACTTTTGTTGCATGTGGTATTCATTTATATATGTCATTATACTTGGCAGAAGCTACGACACGTTGGATGAATTTTCAAAAGGTTCGAAATGTTGAAACGGAAAAATCCCTCTTGCCGTCAGAACCGACTTTCAGCATGAAATCGAAAGACACACTGCCATCGCGATATAGCTCTCGAAATACAATATGGTGTACAATCACACGTCGCTTTCACAAGGGAGCGTTGATTGAACATACATCTCAACATGACGTAACCTGCAGACAGTTACTCGCATTGCGCAACAGACTGCTGCGTCGCTGTAGCTCAGATCGAGGGCCGTGACAAAATTCGCTTCTGTTTTCGTTTGTGCCTAATTGCTTCTTTGGTAGAGTGTGCGACGTTTTGCTTTCCAAAGCAATCCGATAAAAGCCCGACAAACGACAATATACTATACAAACACAACTTGCTTTCAGATGAAAGGGTCGATTTAACACAAGTTAGAGCAGGGCTGAGAAGAACGTTTCCCATTTCGAAACAATTGGAGGTTGCGCAACACAATGAGGTTAAACTGAAAACTTCATGTACGAAAGGTGAAAACTCAACTATCAAGAGCTTGGAGTTCTATCCAAACTTAGAAAATATACAACACAGTCTGTACTGAAAGTTTCTATAACTAATTAATCCACTCATTCCTCAATTACTCAATCCTCAATTGGGGACGTGCTTCAAATACAACCATTCAGCCTCTCATTAAGTTCCAAAATAAAGCTAAGTAAAAAAACTAACATGGAATCTTTAGAAGGACCTTTGTAGCACTTAAACATTTTATGCCTTTCCAAACTTTATACTTTATCAGTAGTCAAATCCATGCACTCTTATCACAACAAACTGCTTCCAAACCACTCCATGCACTCTTATCACAACAAACTGCTTCCAAATCAGCTCAATTCATTCTCTCCACAAGACTAGCAACCTCTACCAACCTATTCCTATTCCTAACTAAAGTTACCTCTTCCTCAGGAAAATGTTCCCTTACCTTTGTTGGCCCAAAAGTGTGGTCTTCAATACCAAGCGACATTAATTTTTTTTATTTATTTGTTTATAGCAGACACGAAGTCCATAGTATGAACACACACACTCTGCAGAACACAGGTTGAAAACAGACAACACAGAACGTAGTACAAGACACTGAAGCCGGCGAAATCACAGGGTTTGTAGCTTCCTGACTGACAGGTCCACATCAAGAGTACAGACAGCCACAAAATTCGTTAATTCACGTTACTTCAATTCGACGAGCCCACAAACTTGGCCAACAAACGTGTCAACAAAACGTGATTAGCGAAAATTATGAAACCCAGCCTTATGCTGTGAGGACCTTATGTCCTGTATTGTAAATAGCCTTATGCTATATCAGCCTTGTGCTGCAAAGACCTATACGTCTTCCAAAAACTAAAGGATCACCTCTCAGTCCTCAGTTCGTATACTGACGCACTTCAACGTTCCAACCACTCGGAAAAAACAACATTCGCCAAGGTATGCGGAATTACAAAAAAAACTCGGCCCGTCAATTACTCGAGGCCTCGTCACCGCAATTAACACAATTAGGGAAAAACGTAACGCCAGGGCTACAGGCAAGCAAAGACACGCAGCGATTCTGCGAACGTTACAGGGTTACAGACACTTTTTGCAACTGCATTGAAGACAGAACCATAGGGTTACAAACACATTCTTAACACTATTGTTAGCTAACACGTAACACTTGTTACAGCACTACTGCGGAGTAGAGCGCTAATTCCTAACTTGGTCTAGTCTAGGTAAAATACGAAATCGTTGTGGCTTGACACGCCATCGATCAAACGGACACTGCAAAGTTCGATCACTCAATCACAGAGTAAAATGCGATTATAGTGTTCAAAGAATAGTAAGTCTTAAGTCTTCAACCACGTTTATCTTCAAATGGAAACTGAAGAAACACATCCTACATGAAAAAGATACACAATTATGAACTTTTGCAACATTACACTTACCCAGAACAAAATTCTGTGAATTTTAATTCTGTATATTTTACATGCATTATTTACGTATATTTCCCTGTGTATTTTTCATGTATGTATTTTTTATGTATATTTCCTTTTCGCGTTTTTTCTTCCCTAAGCACATCCCAATCTTTTCGACATGAAAGCGCACTCCATTTTTTTCTGTTTTGCTTTGTTTTTTCTTTGGTACCTCATTAATTAGTTTTTCTTACATTTTTGTTTTCATGATTTGATTAAACATATTTGTAACCACACCAAATTCCTTCAACTAAATTTGATTCACTCATCTGTGTACATAGGCATGCGCTTTCATCTGTACATTTTCTTCACCATGTTCTGCGTTTGTTTGTTTTCCTAATTGTGCTTGTTTCATTTCCAAGTAAGGTTGCCAGACATCCTTATAAGCGTCAAGGACTGTCCTTGAATTTGCTATCAAAACACGTTATGTCCTTGATTCTTGAAACACACATTCATGTCCTTGAATATTTTCCGGCGCCCTTGAAAATTCTTGGAACGTTTTTGAATTGTTCATTTTTGAACTACTGATTACATTGAACATTAAAGAATCAAGAATAAACAATGTAAATAAACAGAACACTCCGCAGATTTGTTCCATCTTGTGTAGTAAAAAGCAAACTATTCAAGAACGGTTGTGTCGTCATAATATATTTTGTTTGGTTTTCAATTTCGTACATGATTAGCTTATCACGTTTTTGTGCATTTCTGTGTAAATTTTACTCCATTTATTGTGTTGTTGTACATTGCCATCTCCCAGCGTTTTTCAGTTTACACTTCTACGTTTTTTCCGTGGCATGCTGTCACCCATTTCCTATAAGGTGATGGTCAGTTTTGCGTTCTTTTGTCTTTGTAGGTCATGCTGCTTATTGTTTCTTTTTATTGGTTAGTTTTATGTTATATGTGGTTAAAAAACATTGCCCCAAGGAAGCCTACTTCAATAGGTGGGCGAAACGTCGGCTGCTTGATTTGAAACTTGCTGGGAATTGCTACGCAACAACATGAGCAGCAAAAAGAACAGCATGATTACCTTAGCCTTAGCCTGATTGCCGTACATCAAAGCTTGCTGAAAAGGTGATCGAAAGCAGCCATGAGCATCCGCAGAAATTTTCCAGAAGGGGGCAACGTCGACATTTTGCTTATCGTTTTCAGGGTGCTGACGTTACAATGCAAATTGACGTTCACAAAACGCTTTGCTCTTTCTGCACTACAACGAAAATGCCCCATGGGAGCACGCGCTCCATTCGCATCCTTTTTGAAATCTTCAAGTGGAGCTGTGTACGAGTCTGCCATACCTTTGTGACAAAGGTGTAGCCTACATTCTGCCATCCGTTACAGCATTTGCTGAATTGTCGCATAAATGCTATCACTGTGAACGCCACACAACTGTGTCTGAAATAATGGACTTGATTGATCAACAACTACCTTTGTTTTTCTCTCATTAGTCTGTGCTGGTTGAACAGAACTCACTTCTGAAACCTTTTGTCCGAATTGTTTTTTACACTTCGGCTATCAGAAATGCTTCTCTTTTCATAAACTGCTTAATATCCATTTTTGCGAGCACTTTCTACAAATAAGTCATAATTTAAGAACAGTCAACATTAGTAATGAAAAACCAAGGAAGTTAGAGACTCTCGCAAAAACTGTTTCAAACAATGAGAAATGGATCTGAAACCTCAAGAACTTGTTAAATTTGAACACCTGCACGCAGGCGTAAAAAGCATGAGAAAATCATGGCAACTGTCAGCAGTGGCGTACGCAGAAAATTTTCATGGGGGATTTCATTCAGTGGCATATAGTGGTCATTTGTATTTGGTGTGCGCTGTTTGTGACGTCACAATTTTACGTCATAGTCATATTTGCAAAACAATGTTTTGACGAAGTTTGTTGACATAATATGCATATTTTTCTACATCGACTCTCCTCATTTTATGTGTCATTGCACTGAATTGTGAATATCAACTATTAGCGCTCCAAGTTAGGCTATCGGAGTGAAATACACCCAAAGCTACGATACAGCGGTCCATAACTGCAAAAATATCAGGCTGCACGTTAAAACAGGGGAGCAAAATACACTCATCAATTCGCCAGAGCAATTTACAACTGCAAAATGAGGCTGCGCTGATGTCTTGTCGAATACGAGCAGTCGAGCATAGAAAAAGTGCGGCTGGACTGGCTGGCGTACACCACGGTTTGAAAAATCGAATCTTGATAAGCTACACGAGAATTGAGAATGCGCATAAAGTGCGCAAGAAATCTTTTAATTTTTTGTTATTTAAAGAAGTCCAGCTAAATTTTACTTGTCCTTTTTTCCTGCTGAGACATTATCAAATGCCTGAATGCTTATATGTTGACAAGTGCTGTTTTTGAGCTCGTGCAACAGTTCTATCATGCTACAGAAATTGGTAATGCACCCAATGCGTTCAGCACTTGCGCTGATAAGCCTTAGCAGACAAAATAAATGCAGTTCTTTTTGCTACACATGTTATATGTCGTATTTTTTTTGCGAAACATGTTATAAAATAAATGCAATTGTTTCGGATAAAGTGAACTATCGCGGAACACAATCACAATCTTAAACATGCGTAGTGGACGAAAAGTCTGCAAAAAGTGGTGATATGGTTTCTGGATGCAGACGATAACCCAGATTCCTACGAAACCTAATTATTACTTTTTGGCCCATTTACAATGTTCCTTGAAATTTGCATGCAAATTCATTCCATGGTGTTTAAATTAAGTCGACAAATTAACAAGCAAAAGGTATGCGAAAACAATTAATCTCCTTTGCGCAGATAATAAAGTATTTGTAAAATATCAAGCTCAAGGGGGTTAACCCCAACACCCCCTTGCGAACGCCCTTGACTGCCACTGCGCGAATGATAATCTGATTTTTGGTCCTCGGTCTTGTTCCTGCTTCTAAAGCGTTGCACGTTTTGATCGAATAAGTTAACGGTAACACAGTTAGCCTACTTATCTTCGTCCTCTACACAATAGCAGCGCGGCAGAAATTAGTGGATAAGAGTTAAGTTTGGATTTGTTTGATAGGCTCAATTGCTTGAGCTTTTTGTTACGGTGGTTACAGAATATTGAAATAACTTCACTTGAAAAGCCATTTGAGACGGTATCGTCATGAAAGCCTAGTGCATTTTGAGACATTATTGCGTAGCCGATGTGTGGACTGAGGAGACTGCAGACCGGGAGAATGAACTTTTCCATCTTTTCTTGTTTTTCAAAATCCTGGACACACACCGATATCAATCATATCGGTTGCAAAACTCACAGGGGATCTGCGTTAACCAATTATTATCGGCGTTCGGCAATGCCTTTATTTGTGACTTTTTTAGATGAAAGCTTTCTTTTCTGTGAACATGAATAAGATATTTTTGCAAAAGTGAGAGATATATTTTGCAAAAGTGAGAGATAAACGGCATGTACATCGTTTCAAAACAAGTTTCAGTGTTCTTGGAAAGCGCAAGTAGGGTCCATGACATCATGTGAAAAGAATTGTCACTTCAAGTAACTCAATCGCAATGCCGCAGCACTGAAACTAGCCTTAATCTCTCTAACAGCAAGTAAGCTATTGCTGGCCTGTGTAAACAATCTCGGTGTAACTCCCAAGAGCGGGCAAGCGTGTCGATATACATCACTGAGCGCTATTGTTTAGTCATAATTAATAGTTAACGATAGTTGGTGCTATGAGGCAGTTCATAGAGCCTTGTTTTTCAGCGCGCTCGCGCTTAGCAAATACTGGTGGATGATGTATCTCAGAAAGGGTCCGGAGCCGGAGCTGCTAAATTAACCACCGGCTCCGGCTCCAGCTAAATTTTGAAAACAGCTCCAGCTCCGGTTCAAGCTAAATTTTAAGAACAGCTCCAGCTCCACCGAAAATGACCGGCTCCGGGGCTTCGGGCTCCGGCTCCGCAGCCCTGGTTATAAGTTTATAACCCCTGTTATTGTATTTACTACGCATGTATTATTCATGTACGATGAATAATGCATTGCTTAACGTTATATTAATAAATGTATGAATGAATTTATACTGATTTATTGTGGTAGCTGAGCGTAAAGTCGAACTTAAACGGGTGGGTCTGATACTCTTTATTGTACTTTCGGGCGTGCCTTGAATAGTCTCCTTTGTAAATGACCCAGTGCTCTCGGAGGGACTATTCTAAAATGCGAACCCCTCCTCGGGGGCCCGTAACACTTGACCTCCTGTAGGCTCTGTTGGTTTTTCAAGACGTACTTTGCAGCCCACCAGTTGATGATCGTTCGACAGTTCTGACGCGAATACCCAACACCGATTGCAACAAGTAAGCTGAAACTATGGAGAAATCAGTGTGTGACTGTGGACCCAAAAAATCTCTGCACCAAGTGTACTTGTGAGCATTTCTGTGCTGGAAGAAAGTGTTCATGATGCATAGTGCCTTGTTACAGCACAGTTGCTGCAGGAGCCTTCCGTATCATTAACGTCTCCATTAGCATTGTTTGCCAGTTACGCCATTCTGTACCCCAGCATCGCTACCAGTGTGTGCATTCAAGTCTCCCAAAGGCATCGTGGAATCGTTAGCTTTAACCCTTCGCAGGGCATCACTTAGTTTCTTCCACGAATTCTGTGTACAGTGATTGGCTTCCTCGGCCAGTTCGCGAAGTTATGTTCCAGTTCCAATTACTAGCTTATGGAGAGATTGCTGTTTGCGCCTGAATTTCAAGCCTCCCAGAACAGAAGCACATTGCGATTCCCCTTTCGCCCCCTTATGCGCAGCGGGTGCAACATGTGGTCTTCAGTTATGGATAGGTGGTTGGGAAGACTGTGGCGAACTTTTCGAAGGGGCCCCTCTGCCTAAAGCCCCAGCGTGGACCTTGTTGGCGATGATGCACGATGGTTATTATGGTCACGATGGTATTGCGCAATTCACGATAGTAACTGCCCAAGTAATATGGTTGCACAAAGAGGTCGCGCCATTCACACAGCAACGTGTGCGATCAGGGCCACCACAGGAAAGTGTTGCGACGGGAAAATTTGTGCTGGAGAGACCTTGCATGGAGTCTACTGCAAGCGCAGTCATATGGCATGGCCATCACTGCACCTTGAAGGATAAGGCTATGGTTTGGGCTATCACTTTTCTTCAACTGAACAGGGTGGGCGATGTTTCTGGTCTCTTTCTGCCACAAACATCGGTTTATGCTCTTTTTCAAAGAAATTTTTGAAACTGTTGAAAAAAGGAGTTGTTTTCACAGTCTGCAAGTGTTCTAAATAAACGTAATTCAAATCGATACTCACTTCGAATGCTGTCACAGATTTTCTGGCCAGTAAGAAAAATCCTGAGTTCAAGAATGTACTCAAGTCTTGGTCGGCAAAAATCTTTTGAAATGCTTTCTTTGTAGAATGAATAGTTTGATTTTTTCTGCTCGTAGTGTTTTGCGGAAAGATTAAGTTGCTTCTTCATAATCAATGTCCACCTGCGCACAAACAATTCAAACTTTTTTCAAAAACGTTAAGATCTAGAAACTAAACCCAAATTAAATAATCTATAACTAATTGTATAAATTGTACATGTGTTTAGATTTGCTGGTGCTGCCTCAACAGAAAAATGTTTTTGAGTTTGATTTTTTGTGTTTTCGATAATTTCAATTATTTTGTTCTCCTTTTTTAATTTAATTTGAGAATTTTGTATTTGCATTGCTCGCTGATTCTTGCAAAAATGGTTTATTGTTATTTAACTTCCCTAAGCCACGGAAGCTCTTGCGTCCATACTCCACTGGAGTAGAAAGCTCTAAACACAGTTGGTTATTTATACTGTTCAGCAGCTAGGTACGCCAATAACGCCTGAAATACGAAGTTTACATCCACTTGCTTTTGCTAACTGAACAAATTCAAGCTTATAGGAAACAATAATGCAATGGTGGGCAAACTGCGCCTCGTCGACATGTTTCATGTAGCTCTTCTAGCTGAATAGCAATATGTCAAATTGATAGCTTGTTGTCGCCTTGCATTCAATGTTTGTTTCGTTTATCAATATGTTTACACGAACTCGTAAGGCAATTTGTCAAGGAGTCTACGCGATTTGATGTAGGTCATTTTATGTGAAACTTGCATTCTTTAACGAACTGTATTTGACACTACAAACTGATTTTGTGGCTCGCTGGTGTTTTTGGTTTTCTGCCAATGACTCTTCTAATGAACAAGTTTGCCCAACCTTGCAATAATGCAACAACATTTAACTGAAATGAAAATATTGGATGTTGCATTATTGTTACTTATACGACTTTGTGAAGTCGTATGAAAACAATTAATTTGCAGTTTCAAAACTTTAAGTTAGAGCAAACGTTCACAATATTATCCTGCGTCTCAACCGACTGAAAATTACCAGTCCATTGGTCTTCAGTCCTGCAGCCACTTGGTAGCAGCATATACTGTACAACAGCAACAAACTGGCTGGAAATCCCCAACAACGCAACTCACTATGCTATTTACTATCAACGCGCGATCTCTTATATTGTTACAGAAACTCAACAAAACAAAGATGGCGAGGTTAGAGGGGTATCACTACGATCGAATGTCGATTTCTGGCATTGTTTGATAGCAAAGTGAATAAAAACGCCCCAAGTGTTGGACAAGGAAAAGGTGGCGTGATCAAATCTCTGACTCAGTTGTTTGGACCCTGGTGTGGAGCATTCACGTTATCAGAGTCTGTTGAGAAACTTGAAGTGTTTCTAGATCTCATGGGCTTTCTGCTGCGGAGATCTAGAAGTGATACTCCAGCGAAGAAGTTTGGATTGCAAAATGACTGAACAAAAGATAATGACATAAATTATTTTCACCGGTGAAATTCCATCCCCGCAATTGGATAAATATTTTGTTGGCAGAATTCGTTGGATATGCAGTAAATGCGGTCTGGATTTGCATTAAAATTTCGTTAGAAGCTATAAGGTTTAGAGTGTATAAAGTGGTATAGTGTCATATTTCAGAAAATGAAAAACTTTGGTTGAGAAAGGTTACACATGAAGGAGTGGTGCGATACGTTTGTATGGAATCTGTTCCCAAATGTCCACGGATTCCACCACAAAGAAGCTTTATTGCAAGTTTACAGTTAAACACACCGGAAAGCGTTTGCTGACAACGTCTCGTGCATACTCACTTTGACTGTTCACGTATCCAATAAATTGAACAACACGAGTATCAAAACCGAAATCTTCAATTCCTTCATTTGTTCTGTCCAATGATTTTATTGCTGAGTCGTGGCTGAGGCACAGATAACGTGAAGCAGCGATTCAAAAGTCAAAAACTGGTTTTTGCCACAAGTCAGCTGTGCCCTAACCTCTTTGGAATGTATTATGTAATCAAATGGTTGGCATTTGAATTTTCCTTTTATTCATTTCTCTTCGACGCTTACTCAGCCTGTGGCTTGTTGTAGTCAGCTTCTGCTTGGCACAGTTGGCACTCTTGTCATTACATTAAGTAAAGTGAATAATAACAATGTCAATTTTTAACAATATATATGTAAAAGGCATGAAACCCATGTGGCCACTCAACACCCGAGGATTTAGCCAGAAAAAATTGCAACTACCATCTTTTCAGGTACAAAGCACAAGCCGACAATAAAAACAACATTCTTCACCGTATTGAAGCACAGGACTTATTTTGTGTTGGCGTCTCAATGGCGCTTTATTACAACAGCGGTTGTCTTGTAGCACCCTCCATGACTCCTGCAGCACGACCCACGACTGAGGTTTTTGCAAGGTCTTTTATCATTTCACTCGTTTTTGCCTGCCGGATAGTCTGCAGCTTTTCCACACACCATGCGCCTGAGAAGAAGACTACAACACCAGATTGCAAGGTCGTGGTAAGACTCGGCCGAGAGTCGGACTCCAGACCTTCCAGCAAGGAAGCGGACGCATTTACCACCAGGCCACGGACTGTTTAACAGGGTTGCGGAGTCGCGGTAAAATGTCCGATTCCGAATTCTAGCTTCCAAAATTTTCCGACTCCGACTCTTTAAAGCAACTTGAATGACGTTTGGCTGTAAACAGTGGCAAAGAAGCGAGTAGCAAGCAAAAATCAATTGAAATCGTGGTGCACAGTAAGAATTCTCTGTTTAAATAAAAGATTCAAAAGAAATTGTGCCATATCAAGTTGAAATGTTGAAATTTTCAACAGGCACGAGTTAGGACTCCTAAATTAGGAGTGAGATGTAAAAAATGATTTAATTGGACTTCCGGAATCGGAGCCGGACGAAGAAATCCGACTTCGACTCCTAGTGTTCTTTTCAGGGACACGCAGGAATTTTTTAAGGGGGGGGCTGAAATTTTGAGAAAAATATTTTGCTCTCACTAAAGTACAGTCTACCTTATTTATTATGACATTTATGTCATATATGCTATTACAATTTTAACACATCAACACTTTTCTTGACCAGGTCCAGCCGCGACGTCAGTTTTTCTTTGCCCGTTTTCCCCCTTTACCGTGATTTTGTCAACCTGTTAAAGTACGATGCGATGTAGTGTGGCACTTCTCTGTGAATTTTTGACATTGTTTATGGAAGTTTGTAACATGCTCAGTATCCCAAGACATTGTTTCAAAAGCACTCTTATGTTATACAGTAGCATTACTTCATACCACTTCCAGCAAATTCTGGTGTCTCAGTCGCCTATTATTTGTCACGAAATATCATCAACAGCACTTTTCCCAACATCGCAGACAAGCAAAATGCACTGCAGTACCACTGCAGATCGTAGAATTATCTCACAGCCACTCTACATGGTTGTTGGTCGATACCAAAAGCAAAATACCTTTGTTAAATCACCAAAACAGAATCAAACAACAGTTGCTATACATACTCGTAAAAGGCAGCACAAGTGTTTGCGAAGTAGTGTATCATCTAACATATATTCGAGGCAGTGGTAGCAAACAAAGTTTAACCAACATATCACTAACTTTACAAATAATTGCGCAAGGTACAGACAGATGCCGCCGTAGAAACTTTGAAATGAGAGAATGGACAGAGACAGATGCTCTTCAGGAGGCTCTTGGAGCAACCCATGCATGCTTATTTGGCCAACTAAGCACGTGACATCTCTCACTCACTCTTACAAGCAAACCGTCACGGCAACGGAATCGTAGCGATAGCACGAATACACCGGCGGACAGTTAATGTGTATAGTTTCTTAAGTGTTGGTCCTACCTATAGGGCCATGGGCAAAGTAGTTGCTTGTCGCACAATGTTCATTTCAAATCTTTCGCTTTCGCTTTATCCCTTTCACAAATTTTACATATGCTAAAGCACGAAATCAGTTCTGCGATTACTGCTGGCAACAAAGTCATTCATAATTTTTTCTCTGTCGATCTGGCGGTCTTTGTGTATGGAAAGAAGTGCAAGTCCTGTCATTCGCCCATTTCCAGTCGACGATCTTAGATCGGTTTTAAGACGTCTCATGGTGCTGAACCTGCGCTCACTTGTAGCAGTTGATACAGGAAGAGGGCCTAAAATGGTGAGCAATATGTATACATTCGGATAAATGTCAGCATGGCAAGCACAGAGTGCCTCGATGGCACTCGAAGGAACAGTGCTAACATCTTCCTTCTTCCACTTGTTTACCCAACGCTGCACTTCAGGAACAACCGCTTCTCTGGGACCAATATCTTCCTGATATATTTCCAGTAACCTGTCCAAATCTTGAGCAGTGTTTGGCGAAGCATCGCAATACTTAGGTATCAAGCTCCAAAGACTTCGGCACTTCCGCTTCTGATCAAATAATCTATCCTCCATTTCCGCTATTAAATGATCTAAATACGGTACAAATATGGCTTCCCGAAAAAATGCTCAGGGTCATCAGAAGGATAATTATCTCTGAAAATTTGGCTTTTGCATCTTCTGCGAATCAACAGTGGAGCATCATATTTTTCATATTCATTCTTAGCTTGGTCAAATATTTTATGAAAAACGTTTTCGCAATTGCTTCTGTTTTGTCGGAGAATATCCAGCACACTATCAATGAGGTCAGTCACTGCAAATATATCCAGTTCTTTTTTTTCCTACAGACAAGCATGGGTTTGTTTTTTTTTTTTTGAATTTTTTGGTGACGGCAATTGGCGGCAGGCCGAAGCCTGAAATGTGCTTCTTGCCGGGGCGGTTGAGGTGAACGCTCTTGCCCAAGGAGCGTTACGGCAATTCACTCAGTGGCTGCGGATCGACCACCCAACCTTCCAATTGGGAGGCGGACACTTAAACCACTGTGCTATTGCCGTCCCAGTTCTTTCTTTTGCAACAGTTTTGAACAGGCAGGATTATACCAGAAGTGTCTTGCATAACTAAAGCCGCGATTAAAAGCGTGGTTTTCTGAACAGAATTGAGCAAAGCTGCTGCTTTGGTCGCAACCTCCATCTTGCTTGTTTTCCTGCTGCAATTTCTCAAGTGTAGAAACAACTGCTGGCAGTAGTGTCACGAAAATGATGATGGAGTCATATCTTTCTACCCGGCGTGCCGCGCAAATTGGTTTCAGCTTCTGTCGCGAAGAAGCCGAGCCTGAAACTTCTCTTTCAACATTGTCTTGAAATATCGATACGCGCTGTGCAGAACGCGACAGAAAAGCGCATATGTCCGATATAGTTGCCATCGCATTTCTAATAACTGGCAACTGCGATGAAGTACTAATGACCAAGTTAAGAACATGGTTGCAACAATGAGTGCATATGGCCAAGGGTACAATTCTTTTACTCTAGCGTGGACACCACGATATTTTCCGCTCATATCACTTGCGTCATCATAACCTTGGCCACGCATATGTTCCAGATTAAGCCCAAGTTAAGATAGTTGGGTGAGAATCGTAGATGCAAGATCTTTGCCTGTTGTTGAAGAAATTGGAACAAAGCACAAAAATTCTTCGTGCTGTTTGATATCTGTGATAAACTGAACGGATAAACGAAGTTGCTGTTTGACTTACACCAGTCGTTTCATCCGCTAGTATCGAAAAGTATTTGCATTGGGAAATATCGGAAAGTATTTGCTTTTGTTTGGCATCACCCATCAAAGATATAATTTGATTTTGCACTCTCCAGCTTAAATATAAAACGTTGCGGGGAGCCTTTAAAAAGAGGTCAGATGTTTGCTTGTCAGCAGCCTCCATTCGCAGTCTTAAGGCAGCTTCAAAAACTCCGTCATTGCAATCAGTTTCGTTCAGTGAAAATGCACAAGCGTCTCTGTGACCCCTCAATGGTATTTCTTGGCGACCGCAAAATTCAATAGTTCTGATGATATGGGAAAGAAGATTTCGATTTTCCTCGACAGACTTCTGTCGACTGCTGTGTAAAGCAGTTCGTACATCTCTGGATTTGTCGGCATCTGTCTGCACAAAGTTATCGAACATGGCTGAACATAATTTATGATAGTGACAGTTTTGGTGATTATTGTAATGTTCCTTTGCCTTTTTATAAGTGCAGTGTGGTCCCGAAACTAATGAACCGGGAGGTTTTGCGCTACGACTGACAGTCTGAGGAGCAAACACAACGCACCATTTGCAAAAATCTCCGTTGTAGATATTACTAACGATGTAAATTCGTTTAACCACAGCTTCTGGAAACTTCGATTTTGAGCACCAACTGTTACATATGGAAACGAGAAACCTGAAGGAGGGGACCAGCAATTAAACAATACCTTTCGTCGATCAGCATCAGTCAGGGGTACTCCAACGAAGTTACCAATATCGTTTCCACTACTGAATACTTGTCTGGCAGACTCTAATTAAGCACGAGCTAGTGTCATTTCTATAGGCTCTTTTGCAAAAGTCTCTTTCTCTTGACGAACTCCTTTTCCGCTTGCGTTGTACAACTACAAACTTATCGATTTTTCCTCGCACTCTTCTGACTATCACGGTACCCGAAATTCGAACTACAGAAGGAACAACTCCAATCGTAACGCATTGCGCAACACGTGCAGAATTTGTACGTCGTAGCATGTATGAAGCTGTTTCTCTCAATGCCATTATGACTCATGAATCGCAACGTCTTTATCGACAAGCGACATTCAGCGAGGGCTACCTATAGTCTTAGCATGACTTGCTTATTGCAATTGACGTATAACACTCTTAACGTAACAAGGTAACAGATCACTACACCACTAGTTATAATCGAAATCTTTATATAGCTATGTATGCATGTGCGGAATTGTTTTGTGTTTTAACAAATGTCAGCAACAAATTTGTGTTTAGGCGATTTCCGTTCAGGGGAGGCTCTAGCCCCTTCACCCCCCTGCGTCCGCCCCTGGCAGAACTATCCACATTTCTGCAATATCACAACAAACTGCAGTAAGCATTTTAACTTTTCGAAATGGCGACGTTACGTTGAAAAATGTATATGGTTTTAGTTTTACTGAAGTTAAACAATAGCTATTTACATGCAAGGAAGCTGCATTCGTAGGCCTATGCTATAGACAAGCATAATCGACAAAATTCACCACAACTCAGGGGCGAAACCAGCCCTTCATTTCAGGGGGGAGCAATTTTCATGAATTTTTTTTTCGATGACGTCATCGCAGATGTATAGGCTACTAGTAAAACTGCCTAACTTTTCGTCTTGTTTTAACAATTTCATCAAATAAATTATCTAGATTTTTGAAATTGTAGTTGAATATATTTGTTGTGAGCATGGGGGCCCACAGAAATTTTTCTAGAGTGAAGCAACGTCAACATTTTGCTTACGGTATTTATTCCATTGTAAGCCGCGGTTTATGAATTTTTTTCATCATTTTGTGCGGCTAACAATCAAGGCGGCTTAATTTTTTTTTCTTTACTTTGTCAAAAAGTCTGCATGACGCTCAGTCTTTCCTGGGCTACATTTTATCGGCCAAATTCTATTTTCGTATTGCCTTTAGCATTACGTGCGCACTTCGTCGCAGAAGTGATTATGGTGAACATAAGGCAGTAGTAATTGTAAGCATCATTGTCAGGGTTTCCAGTTAAACGTGCTAGTACGCGAAAGTATCTCAATGGCTTAGGTAATCTACAGATATGTTCAAGTGCGGCTTACAATCAAGTGCGGCTTACAATCAAGAGCGGCTAACAATCGAAAAATACGGTATCCGTTTCAGGTTGCTGACAACGCAATGCAAATGGACGTTCACCAACCGCCTTTCCTTTCTACCACAAACAAAATGCCCCATGTTACAGTTGCGGCAATAGTCACAAAAAATGCGCTTCGTTGGAAGCAATGCCTCTTTTTTGTTCATGTTTCCTTTCACGCAGTATAAAACTACACGACTTACTGATCTTCAAAAGTGCCATTTCTTGTTATAGAAAATGCTTCTAAGCGTTTTTAAAAATACCTCTAAGCGTTTCAACCGATAAAATACAATGAAAGTGCAAACATGCACCATGAATAGTTTTTAATTACTTTTAATCTGTACCAAAGCGTCTGATATGTTAGATATGTCAGAATTCCACAATCTGTAGCCAAAATGTAGTCACAGATAACCTACAGAAAAACTGTTAGGTTTTCAAGGTTCAGACTGACTAAACATATCACATTGTTACTCAAAATATGCCAAATAATATCAGTAAACGCCAAACAAGCTGAAAATAATCCAAAAGTTTAAACTCAAAGGAGACAAATTTTTTAAAAATGCCAAAGAACTTTTTTTACTGCTAACACCACTAAACGGCCGAAAACATGCCAAATTGTGGCGTAAATGCTAAACAGCATTTTGCCATTCCAAACAACTTTTAAAAAGCCGAATTTCTAGAATTTGGTCTTACAAACTGCCAACTTGGCAACCCTTTCCAAAGATGTCTGGGTTCAACAGTCACATGCGGCCATGGGTGTAACGAGGTTAGATGGCCACCGGGCCAAGAAACAAGTTTGGCGATCCCATGTTCGAAACTGAGGTATTTCGGAAGCAAATATATTGCATTGAATAAAGTACTTGTGACATTGCTGGAACTTTTCACTGGCCCCCGCAGTGATTCGGCGCCCCCATAGTGACTCGGCACCCGGGAAATTGTTCCCCTCTTACCCCCCTCGTTAAGCCCCTGCATGCGGCTAACGCCTACTGGCGTATATTGGCGTAAACATTTGAATATTCTTGCCATGTTATAGTTACGCAATCAATACCAGGAGTAGAACAATTTGCTCGCAAGTTTCGCAACCTGCCTCTGCAGGCAAAGGAGAGGACATGAGTGAACAGCAAGCTCATCACTGCATGACACCTGATTAATGAACCTGGCTCTTGGGCAGTGTGAATGTGATATTGGCAAATAAACTGGCATTGCAAGAAATAAATTGCTGACTTCAGGGTTTTGGAAACGTTTGTTCTTAAACCCAATATCCGGGGGGGCAAATGCCCGTTTAACCACCCCCTGCGGACGCCCATGGCTGTGAGACAATTTCTGCAGACGAAATTGCGAGTAGTGACGTTGTCAGATACAAGAGACTGGTATGAACGTTAGGATATATTTAATAACTGATGCTATTGTTTCAATCGCAGATACGAGACGTCGTCTGCAAACTGAAACACTTTTGAAAGGAATGCAGGCATGGATTCAACTTGAACTTTATTCCGAATGGTTGGGCCAGGCTCGCCACCAGATGTGGGGAGGCTTCGCCACTTTTTCCAGGACTACCTAAACAACACCTAATTACTTTGAGGCCCTTGTGAAATTAGAAATTCCCTTGCAACGTTTGAGCTTGACTGTGAAACCCCAGCAACGGTTGAGCACTGAAAATAAAATGCAAAAACTCTTAAATATTAGCCTACAGTATCCCAGGCAAACGTAAAGTTAACAAAATGTGAATATTATGCTGTTCCCACTTTCTGTCATTAGGCACAGTCTCCAGGCTACAAACTTTGCTCCACTGGTGTGATAAAAATACAGCTTTTATTTTTGGCTTTTCGGGTGTCTATGCAAACTCTGTTCTTCAGATGATAGGCAGGAAACAAAATCAAAGCGTAGACTACATTTCTGAAAATTTTCAAAATTAGAATACAAAATATTCATATTAAGAACATAAATTTTCATCTTCATCTTTTGAAAGTTTCTGCAAATGTCAAAATTGCTGTGCAATATTTTTAAACTTTTCGTGGGGGGGCAATTGCCCTAAATGCCCCCTCCCTGGTTGCGCGCCTGCCACAACCTTTAGTGTCTATACAAGTACTACAATGGCGTTATCAATGGGGCTGTAGCTAATAACGTTGGGGGGCCTACTGTAGCGTTACCACGCCACGACACTCTGTGTCTTTCCAGGTGGTGCACAAAAAGGGGAGCAAAGCAACGCTATGCTACAAGCGCCACTTGCTTAGATAGGCTAAAGATCGTCAAGCAATCCATGATGTGACTTGTTTCCTCGGTCGTTTTTTCGGGGAGCTGAGCTCTTCATGAAAAAACTTTTTTTTATGTTTCGGTTAATGGCTTGAAGTAAAAAACATGGTTTGTTGCAAGACCTTAATGAATAAAACTTTTTTGATAAAAACTAAACATGGCCAAGGCTGATTGTTTTTTATTAAAATGTTGAAAAAAAGATTACGAGACTATAACTGTATGTAGAATAACGGCTCTACGGCTTCAGATACATATGTTTTGTGGAATGTTGCTGCTTTACCAGTTGCAGAATAATGGCAGATACCCAGCAATTTTCGCTGATGAGTACAGTCGCAGGTGAATGGGCAGGATCATGACGTTCAGGCTCATCATAATGTGTTAATTTTATCATTCCCTGTTAATTTCATTCATTTTGCATTACTGCTCTGCATTGTCACTTCAATGGAGTGTTTTGCAGTATAGTGGAAGCGCTCTTCAAAATGAGGAAAACAATGACGCAATTTCCTTCCGGCATTGCTGTCAAACCATTTTGTTGAAAACATCACGCTTCCAAGGGCATTTAATTTAAAGCAAAATGGAGAAACATCATTTGTTGCAGAATCAGGCAAATACCAGGATTCATGGATCACTGGTTTCTGAAGGTGTCCAAGCACTTACTCGTGCGGATTGCTCATAGAAACCCAGTCACACTTTTAAGCCTGCACGCCGGATTTACATACTACAATAACCACGTCTGAAGCTGTTTCAAATTACGTTTGTTGGCTTGAAGCTGATACTTGCGTCAATTTGATTTGATTCAAAAGCGCATTTGCGTTCTCATGTGAAAGCGTGTTTACATAACAAATCTGTCTTGTAAGTGCATGTAAATATAGCAACAAGCAAGAAACTCAGTGTAGTGAACGTTTACAACAATTGAAAACTTTTCCAAATCATATGAGCCTTTACATAATTTATGAGTATGCAAATATTGCGTAAAGCGCAGTGTTCTACAATACACACTGTAATTGAAGGGTACAAAACATGCTAATAATTCTTTGTTGCGTGAACTTGTCAAAGCTCAATACTTGGTGCTTTCATAGAAAATCTAAAAATGTCAATTGCTGATTAGAGCCAACGCAACTGTTTTCTTCAGACAAAGAAGAATTTTTTGAGAAACACCTGTAAATACGCACGCACTCTACCATGGTAACTAACTCTAGTTACTACAAAATACACAAGCACTTAATTTCTAAGAGAGTCGTATGCCAGGCGCTGTTCTGAAGACTAACAGAAGCTGTTCTGCAAATCTGAACCTTATAGTAAAAAAACCCAATTGGCAGGGTCGGCACTTTTTTGCTGTGGAGATCCATTCGAATTACTTTACATCATGTATTTAGAAACAGCACATCAAATTTCTTGCTTTCTGCTAATTCCATACTCGTCTTTATTTCATTAAATTTTCTATGAAAATTGTAATGACCAAGATGTTGCAATGTCCAAGCACTTTCTTAAAAATATTGACAGTAACGACAGGTTTCCTCGTGTTCTTCTTGTTTCAGTTAAATTTATATTCACATAAACAATTCGGTTCTTTCATCATCTCATTCTAAAAATCAGGCTCAAATTTCTGTTGCATTGGATAGTCTTTACCTGTGACACTTGTGCTTCATATACAAAGGTTAATTCTTTACAATCGAAATACGCCTACGCCTTACTGAATGATTCAGTCAAAACATTCCACACAGAAGCGGTCACCCAGATCCGAGGTGAGTTTTTTCGCATGAGCGACAAATTTCAATTTGAAGTCAATTTCTGCTTGGGTAAGCCGTTGAACCGTGACCCCGGTAATGGAAGAACCAATGCAAAAATGAAACGATGCGATGTCTATGTTACGTTTCGGTTGTGAATTTGCTTCACTGTTGAAAACATGCTTGTACATAGCCTCCATTCTGTATCTGGTGGTGTGATTCTGCATTTAACAATTTACAAGTTTATATATAAAAGAGATTCTCACCTGCATGTGTTTGACTTGCACCAAACCTTGTTTTCCGTTACGAAAGAAAACGTTTGCTCTCCATCTATTTCTGCACGGTCAAGACTGCACGCAGTTACGATATCACAAGCAACTGTTTTGAGTTTTGTAGCAACGTTTTTAACGTATTCGTGAGTGGCGCAATTGAGAACTTAAAATCATAGACCGACACTAGAATCAGCATTTCACCAACGAGGGTATATTGCCAAGATAGTTAGAGTAAGTTGAAGCACCGCATCTTGTATCGTTAGGCAGTTTAAGAGCACAAGGTCATTTGCCCCAATACCAAAAGAGATGATGTGAGTTAAAACGAAAACCCCAAAAGATGGCACTTAACGCTTGAAAATGACGAAAACAGACTCCAAAACATTTAACAGCGATCGGCAAAAATATTTGGAGCAATCAGGAATGGAAATGTGGGCATTTCTCGTGTGACGAAAGCTAGCTTTTGTTGGCAGAAAATAAAAAAATAAAACCACAAAGAGCCACTTTTCTTGAGAATGCAAAAGAAAAACTTTTCATGAGAAGAGAAGTACAAAGAATGAAGCACAGAAGACTGGAGTAAGGTGATGACCTCTGACAAAAATCGCAAGATGAGCGTTGTCGACATGTGAGGACAAGTGATGGTGAAGCAATCAGACAATGCCTCTTCATTCAAAGTCTTGAACAACCCAAAAATGTGCCAAGGCTTTTGGATTCCAGGATGTTGGATCACTTTGTCCTGTTACAGGGATGATGAACGCGGATAAATATTGTGAGATAATTAGACAAAAAGTTGAGAGATAAATGGAATGGGCCTTTCCGGCGCTTCCTGCTGGAAGGGGTATTTATCAATTAAGCTTGGCTCACTGCCATTCGGCAAAAACGTGAAAAAGATTTTTGACAAAGAACTTGTTCGACACCAATCTTATTAATTATCGTCAAAAGTGATCTTGTAAAGAACGATTATACCACCCTAGCCAAGATCAGTGAGGAAATTACTTACGCATGGCACTGGGATGAAGACGTTTCCGAAAACTTTCAAAAAGTTGAGGAATCGATGCCGACATGAGTGAAGCATTTGCGTAAGAACAAAGGCCGCCGTATGTTATGTCAAAAACAGTTTTTGGCAATAAAATTGTAATATACCGGAAATTGCATTATTATGGGGGCTTTTGCTGTAACTCAATTACTGGGGTAGGATGTCTCCTTGAAAACAAAAAAATTTTTCAGAAACAACTCGAAACACGCAAGAAATAGCAAAGAAAACATTATATGTCATCAACGAATCTCCGGCGTTGAGATGTAATGTGTGCATCTTAATCATGCAGCTCCGTCAAAGAATGCAAAATATTTATAGGCTGTGATGAGAGTGAAAAGCAGAAACGGTATTATATGTACAGTAAGCTCGCCCTGTGATGCCCTGATAAAGGCAGCACGGAAATAAACTGTCTCTGATACAGTGAAATCACGAAATAAATTAAAAATAAATAAAACGATATTAATGTGTATATGTGGAACAGAAAAAAATTAATTCTGGAATTGGGCTTGTTCAATTCAGTATTTCACTCGCCACTCGCCCCAGATAAGTGGGTTGCGTTACGTATATACTCGAAACTGTTCGAGACATTGATGCCATTGATTTTGAGCAGTATCTATGACGATCGGCTGTGATGTTTCCAATATAACGCTTCAACGCGCTTCGTGCTTCTGTGGCAAAGAAAGAAAATATTTAGGCGTTGCATGAGAGATTAAAGCAAGGGCGTACGCAAGGGGGGTGGGGTTAAAACCCCTCCTTGAGCTTGAAAATTACAAAAACTTTGTTACCTGCGCAAAAGAGATTAATTGTTTTCACATACTGTTTGCTATGCCACTGAATGAAACCCCCCTCCATGAAAATTTTCTGCGTACGCAACTGGATTAAAGCAACCGAAAATGCACGCGGTGCAAAGGATGATACAGTCAGTGACGGATTTACGCATAGGCCAAATAGGCCAGGGCCTAGGGCCTCGCGCAGCTCCTTCCTATGACGACTCATTCTTATCTAAAAATTGCGAAACTGCGCAGAGGCGTAACTTCACAATTTACTTTGAAACGATCAAAAATGGAAAACGCATCTGGCAACCCTAGGCCCCGCGCAACGCCTTCATATGACGACTCATTACTACCTTTAAAAATTGGGAAACTGCGCAGAGGCATAACTTCACAGTTTCCTTTGAAACGAGCGAGAATGCAAACGTCTAGACTCTTATCAGTACAGTAACAACACGATAATATTGTATGCTGCTCAATGGAAGAATGACAATATTGCTTTTCATCGGAGTTCTGCAGTGTCTAGCGGCCTTGCTTTGTTGCGAGCTTTTTGCCAGTGCTAATCAGATTGACAACTTAACGATATTTTCGAGGGAGGCAACAAGGTCCTGCATGAAAATGTATATATCCGAAAGATAAACTTACAAAAAAACGCTAGAAATCACTGAATTATAACGAAGTTTAACTTCCGAATTAATTCCAAAAAAATCACTTTGCTATTTGTTCTTGAGAAGAATGTAGAAAGGTCTTTAATTTCTGTTGAAGATCTAAGGTAGTGTTTCCCGACCGGAGCGTCGCAGCACCCCAGGGTGCCATTTACAATAATGAGGGGTGCCGCGAGAAAAGACGTTTTTCATTATATCATTTAAAATACATTTTCAACATGTCATTAAATCTTAAAGCAAATTGTTGTGGGTTCGCCACTATGGGCGCCGCGAATTTTATTTTTCCTGTAGGGACCGCAAACCTAAAAAGGTTGGGAAACACTGATCTAATGCAATCGTGGAACCAAAGTCGGCACCACAAAATATAGATTTTTGAGGAGGCACTGCACATAAGAGGGGCATGTTTTCACTCTTTTCAGACAAAGGACAAATAGGTCACACCTGCGTGGGGCCCCAAAAGCTAAGATGGCCTAGGGCTTCGCGCTCCCTAAATCCGTCCCTGTATACAGTAGCGCTATGCACACTTCGAAGCGTAACAAAGCTGCCTGAGCAGGTCAGAACAACGAAGCATGAAAGAGCACCATTCTTTTCGTAAAATAAAACTATTTACAAACTATGTCATGGCATGTCAAAAACTCTGGGACATAATATTCGCTGTTTGAGTTTCAAGTTGGTTAGAATTCTTTGGACTTAATTTGCAGCAGGTTGATGAGGTCTGACTTTCAAGATTTGTAGTGGGATTTGTTGTTTTCGCAGAATGGTTGGTCAGTTTTATTTCAGATGTTGGATGCAATCAAACGTTTAGTGCATAAAATCACAATTGCCACAGAAACGTTCTGGTAGAAATCCCAACGATCATAATTGTTTGCGTTCAGTTTTCATTTGTACTGCTAGACAGATTAGGTAAGATATTGATATATAGTTTGAATATGCGCATGTAAGACGTGTGAGATGGTGTTATTTGTACCTCCTAAACACTGCCCTTGCTAAAGCTTTACGTGCCTTTACTTAATTATATTAACAGCGTATCTTTTTCTTGCTCATTCCAGTCTCGATATTTTTCACGCCTTCGCAGCTCTGAGTTGTTCTCTGCATAATTTACGTGTTACACCTCAACGCTTGAGAATGTTCAGTGACATCTTTTGCTTCTCATTTTGTTGCTGTTGCTCGTGTATGTGCAGGTGTCTTTTGTTTGAGGAAAACATAGGCATTTTTCCGAGAAATAATAGCAATTTTTGGTTTTCTAACAAAATGTGAACCACAAACGTTACAGCCGTAGAAGCTTGACAACATCTAGAAACAAAGCACTGCTACTATAGTTTGTATTTTGGTTGCAGAAAAAAAATTATCGCTTTTGCATTGTTTGTGCACTCATCTCACATAGAAAATCGTGTTATTTGGAAAAACTTCGATGGTTTACAACACTGGTTTTCAACCTTTTTTGGTTCATGGACTATCTTTAAAAAATATCCGATGAACCACTTTGCTATGCTGACACCTCACAACAATTAGTTGAAACTGTATTGGACAAAGGTCAGTGAGCGTTTTATCAAGGATTTTGGGAACACTCTGTGGACCACTAAAAATTCCAGGTGGACCACGTTGAGAATCACTGGTTCGCAAGTTTCATAGCTTTTTTGATCTTTGTCATTTGCTTGCATAGTGTTTTGAATTCTATCGGAGTCTCTTTATGAAACAATAGACAACTTCCATGAAACACAAGATTAATCCCCATTTCTGATTCTGTGGAAAGATTCGATGAACTGTGTAGTAACCTGTAAAAATTAATTCTTGCATAATATTAATCCACTTTATCTCATGTTTGTGTGTGATAACGCATGAACAAAACCACTTTAATGTTTAACTGACGTTTATTCCTTATTGGCAATCACGATATTGACAGTCTCTTTTTTTGTAAATACAGCAAATAAGTATGTGTGAAAGCCCCCACAACACTGTACTGCATTTGCTGAAAGTTGCATTCTGCTGTCCGTTTCACGGTATTGTTAGTTGCTGGTTTCTAGCGTGAAGATTCACTGCCTTCTATATTCTCGCGATCTTTTCCGGTAGCAGCATACCAACTGCCAATAATACCGGAATCGCTATGTCGTTTTTCTGGCACCGGCTTTCAGCAAAATCCACTACTCATATTTATAAGCACATTTATAAAAACAAAACTCTTGATCAAAAAAGCATCTTTGCCGTGTTGGCATTCTCAGTTTCACTGGAAACATAAAATAAATTATCATCTCTTTTCTGTGATCGTTTTTACAGCACAATATAACAGCCAATCTGATGTCAGGCAAACTTTTGTTGGTAATGCATAAACGCCAGAAATCGCCAAGATAGCCGTTGTGCAGTGATACCTTTGGATATATTTACATAATTTTTCTCCGCCCCTGCCAGCCTGCTCGTTCGTGAATTTCATCGCTTCCGCCTCGAGCTTACAAGCTGATCAGTGATCCCAATAACGGCAAATGATCGTCAGATTTATCGTCCAACTTCGTGGTTGCATTTGGAACTGTTCAAAACTGCTATTTGTTTCTGTCGCAACGATATGGCGTCGTTAAGGTGAATTTAAATTGTGAATAGGTGAAAACTTTCCTGTAGGATGACGTCTCTTTTCTGGAACGGGCAGTAGTGTGTCTTTAATGGCAAAACTCAGTGGTAATGTCGTGCGTGAATGGCGCCTTTGTCCGCCATCTTGCGGTCGTAGACGCCAGTTGTTTAGCAGCTGCGGTGTCGCTGCAGAAGCATACCTTTATTACTATGTGCATGTAGCCGTTGTTCAAACGCATGTTTTTTGTGTGCTTTTATTGCAGGTAATCTGCCAGAAAAAACAAGACAGTTGCACTGTTTGCATTTTCGTCTACGGTAAGGGCGCTCTTCATGCATTCACAACAAATTTCTTTCAACGGTAAATGCTCTGCGTAATTCCTGACTGCTGATAGATGATGTGGGAACGGTATAATATGTTGCGGGGCATGGTGCACTGTAGTATTAATGGTAAGTAAGACACAAACAGTAGTCGAACTGAAATTAAGGAGCAGGTCAGCGCCCGTTGGAGAAAATACGTTTGCAGTTCTCACACAAAACTTAGCACTTATGTCTACGTGAAACAGAATATTGATTTGGCATGAAATATTGAAGTGCAAAGTGTTGTTCAAAATACAAAATTTCAAAGGAACCATTTCACTTACGCAAACAGTACAACACAAATAGAACGTAGCAACTCAAAATCGAAAGCCAACAGTTTGCTTCACTGCGCGTAAACAAGTCGTTGTTGACAAAAATTCGATATCCATTAACTGTATTTAAAGTATAGCAGTCCATAAAGACTCGCAAGCACAAAAATAAGCAGAAAAAGCAAACTTAAAAGGTTTTGTTAGTTTGTAAAATTCAAAAAAAAGCAAAATTTAAGCTTTTTTAGAAAAAATTGACACCACTGAAAGTATTTCCTCACTTTTCTAATATTGCGAACCCATGTAGCAGTTTTGTTGTTTGGTTTGCGTTTTACTGCAGATTTGCAATAGATGCAGAGTCAAACTCCGCTAATTCTGATTTAATTATTTTAAACGGGAATTTTATTTCGTCCTAGCAGGGCCGGAACCAGCCGATATTTTCGGTGGGCTACAAAATGTTTGCAACTTGTTGTTGTAGGGGGAAAATTGTAACTTGTTGCACCTAACAACTAAACAATTTTTTCAAAATTTTGGGGGAGAATTGCCTGGTTGCCCCCCGGGCTGCGGGCCTGCCTCCTAGTGACTGACAAAATAAACGCCGACCTGCCAGTTAGAACTACAGCAAAGGAATTTGTGCACACGTCAACATTACGAAACTTAAAAAATCTTGCGGTTTCTGTCTATTATGAGATCCTGCAAACCTGAGGTGATCCATGAACCAGGTACCAAAACTTTACAAGGTTTTATTCGGGACCTACACTAACTATGACCCCAATTTTAAAGGAAAATTCAACAAGACCAAGCGCTCACATCGTTACATAAAAGCACAGGAACCCGAACTTGAATCAGTAGAAAGGTTACATAGAGGATTGCCAAAGTGATGTTTTTGGAAAACCCCTACCGGCCCATGAAACACCCCATACGTGAACAGAAAACCACAGAAAGATAAAATACAAAATTATGCTTTGTGCTATTTGGACATCCGCAAGTCACAAAGCGCGCTTCATATGAATACAGATGATGTGCTGAGCAAGTCTGCCACCACAATAATTGTTTAAATCCACTTTATCCACATAGAAGAGCAATTACTGCTGGAAAACCCAATGATGTTTTCAAAATGGGTGCTTCCCCAACAACGCAACAACCAGTTTATTCAACAAGCAAGCATACGGAAAACATTATATGACAATTAACACATGAAGAGTTCAGAAATTTACAGATGCAGAACAAACGTTGGCACGTGTGTAAGAAAAATGAGTGGCCATGCAAAGGGGTTTAACTGCTTTAAAAGCCTTGAACAAATCTATCTTTATGTACAATATCATCAATCAAACAACATCATGATTCTTCGGATCGAAACATCGTGCAATCACGGCTAATGTTTGCGTGATGGTGATATCAGTGCTTCCATTTAACTTTTCTTCTTTGCAAATATTTTCCACTTCCAAGTTTTCATGGAAAGCAGTGGCGTCTTACATAACATTACTGATTTCAGTTTTTTTCCTTTGATATTTTCAAAGCAATTGATCTGTCAGGAAATAAATGTTTATTTACATAAAGGTGGTCGGCGAACAGCAGCTCACCATCTACTCCCTGTTCATCTTCTGTTGGACGTTTCTCAGCAAAAAGATGAGAATAATAGATTTTGAACTTTGATAACTATTTTGTGTCCGTTTGAATTTTTGTGTTGAAGCAACATGGATTTCTTTGCGTGCTTGTGAGTAATCTGACAACATTTGAAACACTTGAATATTTGTTTTCACTCTCCTTTTGTATCCGGTTTTAATATGTGGATCTTTTAGCGTTGTGTTTTAAATCGCCATTTCACCTTTTCATTTGGGGCTGCTTCATTGGCTCATTAAGTTTGTTAATGCAACTTATCCAAGATTTCTATAATACACAGCTTACTCATTAGTTAGTTGCCGGCAGGGACTACTCAAGCCCTATGAACTTTGAGTAACCATAATATTAAGAAACTAACCACAAGATTAAGAAAGTCTAGCAAATACAGTTTAATCTACAGTACCTTACTTTCAATCAGCGATACACAGCTGAATGTTATTGTAAACTGCAGATCTTCAGTAGAAAACGTCAGAACCCCATGGTGGTAATGAAAACCACAAACCTGGTGGCAAAACCTCAGATTTGGCAGCCTTGCTTACAACCAAATCTTGAACGAAAGAGAACGAGGGCGTGAACTTAAACGCAGGAAGTCAGCACGTTACGTCACTTTTGTTTCCCAGTAAGTGAAGATCATATCCATATAAGGTCCGCATTCGTACATCGAACGCACTTCTCGGAAGTCAGACAGGTTTGTCGCAAGAACGAAGTTTTGTGCAGGACCAAGTTTTGTGCATCTGCAAGGACAATCAAAAATTTAGGTCGCCCATAAATACATGCACGTTTGAACTACTTCCAATTCCGGTCTGTACGAAATCTCAGAACGGAATTATACAAAGCGTCTTTGCATGAAGATATTGCTTCAGTCACCAGGTGCCAATAGGACGTAGCGATACCGCTGCAACCAGTTGATATTTTCCGGGGAAATTATTGCAACTTGTTATTGTACCTTGCAAATAAACATGTTTTTGAAAATATCGGGGTGGGAAATTGCCCGATTTCCAACCTATGGTTGCGGGCCTGTTGTCGAGAAAAGACATCTTCGGATGTCCGAAGACGGTTGATCATTTTCATTTTGCTTGTGCAGCAAGTGCAGCCAACAAAAGGTTCAAGCAATGTCTGCTAAAACACTGCTCTGGCCTCTTTTAACAATAAACGTAATGCAGTTTTCAACTTAATTTCAAAGAGACTTGCAATATACGTACTTAAGGTAATTCTTTCGGTAGATGACATTTTTAAGCGCTTTGTCAAGCAGTTCTATCGAAATCTGTATAAGTTGTGCATATTTCGAGTAAGTTAGAGATCACTGCCATGATGACAGTGGATACTTTATATATGACGATGTTGTAGTCATTCCCGACTCCAACATATCCTCGAGTGATCTGTCAGAAAGAAGCCTAACGCCAACCATAGAAACAAAACCAATAAATAATGACAATGTATGGATAAAAGAGGGCGACACAACAGAAGATGAAAACTCCATTATAATGGATGAAGAATAAAATTTAGTAACGATAAAAGCTGTAAATAATATATACCTATATTGAACCATTCAACCCCGAAACAAGGCGTGAAAGAAAGATACATACTAAACGAAAGTGCTAATCAAACTCGAGCACTTGCACGCCTGCTTACGTGTCATGAATGAAAGGAAATCTAAAAGACCGGAAACAAGTAGGCTGCAAGCGAAGGCATGAAGAACATTTGATTGCTTGCAAAAGTATCACTGATAGCATAACCAGCAAGAAACAGCTATGGAAGTAATAGAACTACTGCGAATGTGTGAGAAGAATTATGTCTCAATAAAGAAAGCTTTTTCAACATATAGACATTTTGGATGTGTAACGATGTCTAACGATCATTAAAAATGTTCACGTATTATTTAGAATGTGTAAAAGTAAAAATTATACTGTGTAAAATTGTATTTAACCATGCGTATCAGGAATGCATTGGAATTTAATCATGCGTATCAGGAGTGCATTGGAATTTAATCATGCGTATCAGGAGTAGGTAGGTAACACCCATGAATAACCAAGTAAGGATGTAGAGAAGTTAGCAGCATGTGACAGTCATAAAATGGTAGTCCTAAAAGACTATCCCAACATGACAGTCATAAAATGAAAGTCACAATCTCAAGATAACAGTCCCAAATTGACAGTATCAATATGACACCCATGAAATGACAATACTAAAATGATAGTCACAGTCTCAACGAGGTCTCCAATTTCATTTCGGAAAAAACAAATTGACATGTTGATGGACGAGCGAATTTGGTAATTGTAGCACACAAAAGAATTCGCTGCAAGCTTCGGTTGTCCTTGCTATACTTGTCAAAATTCTGCAACTTTGCCTCCTATAGAGACATGAGCGCAATTTTGTTGTGAAATGTGAGGGGGACAGCTTGGTATGAAACCAATATATTACGAAACCTAAAGAGAAAAATGTGCGGGACATGTCATAATATATCCCACTGTCTGAAAGAATTGGGGGACGCGTCCCCCGTGTCCTCCACCTAATTGCGCCCATGTACAGAGAGTGTGATTTTGCACGCAGCACTGGATTTGCTTTTCGTAAAAGACGTTTGTACACCTTGGAATGGCGTTTGGTATCAGAGCAATGCTTCGTTGCCTGTGCCTTGAGCACAGCTCAATTCCAAAGGTTTCATTCGTGGTTTTGACAAAGCGCTAAGCACTTTGAAATTTTACAGGTTTGTTAATTGGCTAGATTAACAAACTTAAAAGAGTCAGAAAAGTTATAGCTTATTTTACTACACCGTTTTTCTAACTATCCCGTTGTGGTTCTAAATTGGCCCCTCTTTACCTTCATCCTACACAGACAACAGCAGAAACAGTACAGCAATCAACAACACCTGCAATTTCCAAGCATTGTGATCACTTATGTAATTTGTAAACAGAGCGAATTGTATTCTTATTTTACCAATATATATTAATACACGATGGCGTTCACCACTCAGACTGCGTCACTTCATAATACGCTCAACTGCATTCACTAATCTCACTGTGCAGTTGTACTACATAACATTCTTCATCCTCACAGCAGTACATCGTTTCTCTTTTAATTGCAACTTGGCTTTTATAAAAATGTCCTAAGTTTTGCCTGCTATGACGTTAAACTTTCAGCTTTCGCAATTCACCAGTGCACTCCATTTATTTTGCACTGAATTTTGTCAGGCAATGTGTTCGTAATTTTCCCGACCGTACCGCCTGATACAATTGCTCCAATATTTCCTGTATCAGCATTGACACTCGCTCAATTTTAGCGTAGTCATGCCAGCTTGCAATTTTGTTTACTTGCCCAGGAGAACTTGTATCACCAAGCACCTCTCCTGTAATGTATGATGAAATGCTTCCAACCAGACCCTCCCTTTTGCCAGGGCATGCTCCAGTACAAGCATCGCATCCATACAAGTTTGCTGTCCAAGCTATAATTTTCAATGTGTCTTTTTGCAAAAATCGTGTCAGCTTTTATAGGCCCTGAAATTTCTTTGCAATTTATTTTACTCCATATTTTATCCAGGGTATTTTCCTGTTTTGTTGCAAACATATTTTTCAACAAAGCATTTTCTTTACTCTCTTTATTCTGGTGGTTTTTGTCACCGAGAAAGCTTCCTTACTTTGTCTATTTTGGAGGCTTTTTTCCTTACTTTATCTATTTTGGAGGCTTTTGTCACCAAGAAATCCCCTTGCAGTATAGCTTCACTCATGGTCATGTCGTTCGCACTGTTACAAAACCATGTGTTTTACCACAACAATACTGCGGTTAATACATCACACTGATATTTGACAACACTCACAACAGTTTGGCATATCTAAACATATTGCATCGTTTACTAATTCATCAATATTTTTACTCATTATATCATCATTAAAGCTGTTTAACGCGTCTGCACATTCAATGCTAAGTTTTATCTCAAAAACAGGCAATGTTTTGTACATAACCGCAATATTCCAATGATGTAATACCTTATTGAATAGCTCAGGCATTCTTATTCCGACGTTAAACAATTTAGGACTATTGTCATGGCTTTGTTATTCGTCATGTCGCCTAAGGGTCGTCGAATTCTTATACGTCATAATAAAAAGAACACTTTGTGTCATGATCAACACGTTCAAAGCGCCTCATACCAGTATCAACCAGTGTAAATCATCCTTTCCGTCAATCAAAATACGTCACAATCAAAGTAATACTCTATTTACCCGATTAACAACTGTCAATCATAATACATCATCATAAAGATAACACACTGCTTTGTTGCTCATAGTATGACCCCTGAGAGTTCATCCTACGTCTGTATTCAAGATTTCATGTAAGACAAGTTCCTTGAAAATAATTGATAACACTTCAATGCGCAATCCCTCAAGCTTGGCATAAACGCTGGATGCTTGCTCAGGATGTTTTCTTAACCGCTACAGCACATGGAAATAACGCAACATTGGCAAGAAAGCTCTTTTTTTATATTTTCGCAATTTATTTACTGATACACCGATATCATTAGGTTTTGACTTTTCACTTGTTTGCCTTTTTACAGCAACTCCTCGTACTACCTCTTTTAAACCTCTTCGTCTATTCAACTGCGTGCATTTCACGCTTCGTTGCATTTCGTCATGAGTTAGCATTGAGTAGCGCACCCCATGAAGCCAGCAGTATTGGGCACCGTTCGTAAAAATATTATATCTGACAGATTTAGCACAAAAACTGCTATCTTTGCGCATATTTAGCTATCTCTGCGCGTACTTAGCTATCTCTGCGCAGAGATAGCTATCTCTGCACAGAGATAATTATATGCGCGCAGAGATAACTAAATGCGCACAGAGATAGCTATCTCTGCGCAGAGATAGCTAAATATGCGCAGAGATAGCAGTTTTTGTGCTGAATCTGTCAGATATAATATTTTTACGAACGGCGCCCCATACAGCAGTGCAATGCTTGTTTCAATTTGTTCCGGCGCTTATTTTTCTGATGAACCTCGCTGTCGTTCACGTATTGCCCTAGATTTTGTAAACCGTCCGTCTTCCAGAGCCTTCTGTACGTATTCCAGCGTTTCGTCCACTGTTGCTCTTAAAGCCACCCGTTTCAGTGTCAATTTCGTTTACGGTGGTTATTACTTTAGTCGTACTTTCTTTTAAATGTTCGACCACCACTTTGTAAACGCTTCACTTGCATATATTTCTTTCGGTAAGAAATGTGGTTAGTCATAACTGCATTTCAGTCAGTCTTTAATTCTGCCTCAGTAGTTGCTTTCTTTTTGTGAGTACGGTTACCCAATTCAATCGTTTCTTTTAGCCAGCTTATTGCTGTAAAAGAATTTCGTAATTAGCATTCTGGTTTTTCGCGATTCCTTAACTCCCTCATATATGTTGCGTTTTAATTAATACACCAAATACATGTTATACAAGTTATTCAACTCAATATTGACACTATAACTTTTTGTAAAACATTAATATAGCACACAATTAATTGTACACAACACATTTTGTCATTGACTGTTTTAATCCACTCTCTTGATTGACCATTTATACAGGTTGTTTCTTCAATGTTGGTTCACTGCTTCACTTGTTACCATAACAGAAACGCCAGTTGTTTCAAGTCTCTAGCAGTGAATATAATCAATGCTTTGGCGCATAGGCAGTTTTCCAATTCTAGTTTGCCTCACTGGTTACGACTCACAGCAACCAAGTATATTCAGACAAAATCAAGATCAGCATGCAACATTTGCTAGCAGTACCAAATCGTTCGCAACAAGCAAACGGTTGATCCTGCAGCTCCCAACTGTGACACCCTCGTCAACTCGGCTGTGACTGTCTATCCCTGTGGTATTAGGTTAGAATATACTAAAATTCTCAATTTATTCCAAAAATAAAAACTACATTTGCAACTTTGAAACCAAATTGTTTGATGCTCGTTCGACTCAATGATTCACAACAAAGGTTACAAAGAACAAGATATAGGACTGGTGACGTTACAATCAAACTAACATAGTCTTGTGTACCGCTTCACAGCACTAACTATCCAAGGCCACGGTGAGTGTTGCTGGTTGGGAGCCAAGCACTGCGCTTCTGACCGGTTTTCAGGTATATGGTTAGCCTAATGTTTACAACAAGACAAACTAGTGGAGAAACTGTTGCAATAAGTAGTTTGGAAGTTTGTTGACCCAGCCATTGCATAAGCAGCGTCAAATAAGGGGTATCAAGTAATAACATTTGCTAATCCGTAGGCATAGCAACACGCGTGGAATCTTGGACTTTTCTCGTGTGCAGTAGTAGCCTTAGCCTTAGTTCGTTTTCTTATACTTATGTAGGTTGAAAGCGACCAATGCGGTTGTAGCTGTCGGAAAATATACCTAATCGACCGAACTCCATTTCTTAAAGAGGATAAATTTCAGTTTCTTTGAAGCTACTAAAAACGTCCAACAGTCATAGCATTGCTACCACTCAATTATCACATCGCTTTTCGCAGAGATTAGGAATATTAGTCAAAAGTTATGATTAAGTCTATCCTACAATTATATTTCGCCGTGAACTGTCTCAAATCCCTCCAACTGTATGTGTTATTTTTCGCGAAATTGCCTTGAAACAAGACTTCATACAGTATTGCCCTAGTCTTCGATAGAGCATTGCCAAAGCATTGTTTCCTGGACAAAACACGTCGCAGGCCGTTATCTTGCGCTTTATAAACTTTGGTTCGTAACTTGAGTAAAACAGTGGAAACAAGTGTCTTCTATTGAAAAAATACGTGGAAATGGCTGTTGCGAGACAATTTACATAGCAATTAATTGCTAGTAAACATCATTGCAGTTAGACACAAGTTGTAAAATGTGCTTAAGATTTTTTTTCAGTCAGTTCGAGTGTTTTACTGTGCTTGTGGATATAGCTGAATTGTGTTCATCTGACTAATGATAGAGTATACCAGTGGAGTAGGCTAGGAAACGGATAACTCAGTCAAGCAAGTAAGTCCAACCACCACCATCTTGGCTAAACTAAAATTTCCAAAAATCGTTTTCGGCACCTGTAGTTTCAGACTTGCTAAGAAGTCTTTCTGTTGTGGAGATAACGCCTAAATTTGGACTGTAGAATGTTCGGAGGTCGACTAGGACTCGACGGCCCCCTGATCGTTTTGGAGAATATGTGTCTCATTAACGTTTTATCGTGCCCTCATTAACCTTTGTCCTACCGAATTCTAAACTTAGCGGGGAGGATTGTGGTAAATGTATGATTGCTTTGTCCTTGTCACGTTGTGGCGCTTGCGATCCTTAATTGTGAGCTTGTGTTCGCCCCGCGGATGTTGTGTTGTGCTTGCTATTTCGTAATGTAATACTGCAAAGTGTTCTTTTAGCGCAGTTTGCCCGTCATGGGAAGCATTCGATCAGTTACGCTGTTGTGTTTGTTTCAGAGTTTCATTGCTCGCTTATTCAGCTCCATGATTGAGCGGTGTCTTTAGTGAATTAAAGCCTGGTTTTCCGCAGATAGTGTTTAGTTGGATTCGCAGGCGAGTGCACGACAATTTGTACAAAGTGACTGGATGATGTGCCTTTTTGCCAGTTAACTAACATAAGTGGTTCCATGTCCAGAAACTTTTCATTGAGTTCCAAAGTGATGGTGGAGCCTGTGTCATATTTTATTAACACGAATGGTCTGACTTATGGGTCAAGTGCAGTGAGTGTTTTCCGGAAGTTTGGAAAAACGTTACCTATTTATTACTACTGGCATTTCTCACGACATATGTTATTGAGCTAGGTTTCAACCAAGCACTGTACGTTCGTAAGAAATGTCGCAATCGTCTTGACACGAATATGACCGGTGGAATTGCCATTTGACTTAAAGCTGACCAACTAGCAACAACTTACAGGCAAAAAGCGAGAGGCAAGTTTCGCAATATTTGAAACCAACTGTTTTACGAAATTTATAACATTTTTTCTACAAATGCAATTGTATTCATTTTGTTTGTTCGTTTCTTTTGTGCTAACTAGATTGCTCGTGTATTTCTTTAACATTGAAATACTTAAAATAATATTTTAGCCAAACGAAACTCATAAGTGGGTTGCGATTTTTAAGGGACGTCCTGCAGGGAGGAATTGAACAAAAAAGTTGAAGGCCACTGGTCTATCCAATTCGTGTAAGTTATGAAGAGGAGTGGTGACAGCACCGGGCCCGTAGCCAGGTTCTGAGGTTTGGAGGGGCAAAATACATTTTAGGGGGGCACGAATTTTGTTTTTATTATACTTTTGAAACAAACTTTTCTGGGCACAAAAGAAATTTGAGGGGCACTACCCCCGAATGCTCCCCCGTGGCTACGGGCCTGGACAGCACACACCCTTGTCAGAGTGTAACGCCTACGGTGAACGGTCGTGATTACCTCGCTTGTCGCGGACACAAACCTCTGAGCAGGAATTCAGTGACGTGACGCCAGTACCAAGTGGACACGGTACTCTCGCAACACGGCACTCTCGCAACACTCCCCAAAGCTTTCCACGAGGAATCCGGTCGTATGCTTTCGAGGTCGACAAAACAGGTGTAAACGTTTTTTTGTATGCTACCAAGATTTCCCAAATACTTGCTGGAGAGTGAAAACTTGGTCTGCAGTGCTACGGCCGGAACGAAAACCGCACTGGGTATCATCCTGCTTTGTTTGAATTTTACTTGGATAGGACGAACATAGCGGTTGCCAGAAGACCTATGAAAGTGGGCTTTCAGGGTCTTGTTACGCCGCGTCAAACGGCGCCAATAGGAAGTCATCTAGATATAACAGGCGCAGCGCAGCACTAGCAGTAGATTGAACCTGGTCGAGCGGGGATTTGCTATTGCTGTTGTAAAACCACTTTCCTTGCATTCTGAGTTGGCGTCCCAAAAAGAAACAGTAAAGTGGGAAGCACTGAGGGGTTTGGCGAGCATACGCCACACTGGCTCCAACCCGCGCGACTACCGGTTGACTGTGAGCTCTGTCCAAAAGTGTTGCACCGCCTCACACAGCGCCATTAGGAAGTCATCTGGTTGCAAAGACGTAAGGCAGCGCTAGCAGTGATAAAGTGATTCGCACTCCAGGCTTACCAGCACCGAATTGAACGCACTTACTACCAAGCCATGGGCTAGCACAGGGGTGGGCAAACATTTTCTACGGAGGGCCACATTGAAGATGATATTGCTGCCGAGGACGGCATGCTCGTATTACGTATATTACATCTATAATCGCTTTGGAAACTTTAAAAAGTTTTGCATGAGTCACCACAAAATGAAGGTAACAATAGTCACTGCCGGATGAGTAAACATGCAGTTTCGAATGAAACAGACTCCAAATATGTACTGTGTACGTGTGACCAGGTTTTTTTTAAGGTTTCGCTTTGGTGACCGCAAGGAAATTTTAAGAGACCGCAAATATTTCATCTATGTAAAAATAACCACAGTTGCAAAAAACGAATAAACGAACAACCTCTAATTCTCTGCTGTAGTTACAAAAGTTGGTTATATTTTGAGAGACCGTTTAAGGAATTTGAGAGACCGTTTGTCCCTCAAAACACCTTAAAAAAAACACTGCGTTTGACTGCCCTGCGGGCCGCACAAAATGCCCTCGCGGGTCGCATGCGGCCAGCGGGCCGTAGTTTGCCCAACTCTGAGCTAGCTTATTCCCCAGCGTACGTCTTCTCACCTAAAAAGCCGCAAGTAACAAGAAATACTCGCGCAGGTTTTTCTGCACTGAGTGTGCGCTTCAAAAACAAGCAACACAAAATAGCGCACATGGATTCCCAGTCGCAGGTTGTCATGTGAAGTTGTGGCAATCGATGAATACTTCCGGAACAGAACGAAGAGTGGCGCAACCTTTGCAAGCGGCACAACCTGCCTCACATGCTTCGCAAGATTTTTTTCTAATATTCATTTCAATAACTGTGTACGGTCGTGCTCCTCCACCTGAAATGACAAAACCCCTTGGTTATTTAAAAAGTGCTGCAGATATTTTTTTTGATTTTGCAGTAGTTTCAGAAAAAAAGCAGATCGAAACCCTTTCCTAATTAGGTGCCCCCGAACAGTTCATAGCTTCAAAAAAATAGCAATCATGACTGCTTATCCATGCTCCTCACAGAACCTGGGCGATACAACTTAATGTTTTTTTATTTTTACCCCTGTGATACATTGTTACAAAATCAAATCGAAGATTTTTTTTCAAGTTTGTGAAACTCGCATTGCTACATTACAGACTGAAAAATGTTGTTTGCACCAAACAGTAATGGTCATTATAAAAATTGGTCACCACAGTGGCGTAGCGAGGCTAAGTGCCGCCCGGGGCCGACCATAAAAGTGCCGCCTTTTCCACCCCTCAAATTTGCTTACAAAATTTTTAAATGAAAGAAGATCATCTTTCGTGCTTATTTAAAGATACATTGATAAAGCTCTTTCAAAATCGCAATCAAACACTAACAAACTGAAATGTGTCTTGTTTTTCGTTGTCGATTACGCGTCTTGCTTTTTCTGCTTGTCGCCACCTTTCTCATCATTATTTTTTCTATTTTGTGCTTTCTTTGCATAGGCGTATACGAACCCCACATGTTTCGTCAAAATTTCTTCCCTGTAGGTTTTTAATTTCCGGTAAGCTCACCGCATGACATTTTAACAGTTTAATCATTCCAGGGGATAAAACGAAAAAATTAAGGGATGTGATGGCGGCATACCTACTTTACAGATGTAAACATTTATGTGTGTTAAAATTTTGTGTAGCATACCCGTCTTTAACTGAAAATAGTATACATACTGCGTATAGCAGACTATATAATCAATCTGACAATATGATCTCAGTGATGTAGAGAACGTTTCATTGTTCACTTCACGCTTCATTCCTGGTTTAATCCTCTCAGTACGAATAAAAGGCTTCAAACGTTAACTCTTTGGGCACTTGCTCGGAGCCCTCTGTAGGTGCAGGGACACATTTCGAAAAAATATTTCAAACAAGTTTAAAACCGGCTGTGGTTGAGAAGCGTTGGCTTTCAGTCTTCATCGTGACCTGCGCACTTGGTCTAGCTGTTGGGTTGGGCTTCTTCCAATTACGCGTGCATTCCTTGCCTTTATTCGTTACCAACAGAACCATCGCCAGAAGGTCTTCAATTGGGAGACTACGTTTGTGCAGGGTGAGATTGACATTCTAAAATTCGCCAAACAATCCACTGATTTACAGTGTTTCACATTGCAAATTTTAGGTACTTGGAGCTTTTTGGGGGGCTAAGCCCATCAAAGCCCCCTGTGGCGACGGGACTGGTTACCAACAGACGTCTATTTCAAAAACTGTATTACTAAACCATGCCAGGTGGGACATAGACCTTTTGGATGCTCAGCGGTGATTACAACGTCTTACGTTCTACAGTTAGTGCGATGAACAACTTTATTCAGTGCATCCAGCCAGCCATTGTCAAGTTGTACAACCATTTTGATTAGTGCTCTTTTTATTAAAAGCCTCAACCACAATCATATCTAAACATATATTTTACCCTTGCGTTAAGTTTGAGACTAAGGTTCTTGCCTCAAATTCATCAAAATGAGAGCAACACCTTTCTTAAGCTTTTCTTTTTGAAATAACTTTTTCTATGACTGCCAATGTTTACGTCAGGGGTGTAGTGGGGTGGAACGCGTGGGAACGGCGTTCCTACACCTTTTTCACGTTTTGCTTTGAAATGAGTTGGGAGCTGTTTTAAAATGGCTATTTTTTGATGCGTTCCCACACCTTTTTTCACAGCACTACATCCCTGGTTTAAGCGTACCGTTGAACAAAGGAGACCACACGAAAACCATATCGGCTGGCTCTTATTCACTCTACTTGCAGTTCAAACTGACAATCTGAGCTCAAAATTACCCACGCAAACACATCAACTGCACTACCCCGATTCAAGAACGTCATTATCCCAGACCATTACGTCATGCAGAAAAACAGCCGTTGTACTGAAAATGAGCAAAGTTATCTTTGCAGAGTTCTTCACTTCAACCGCCAAAACCTAATGTTGACAAGCCCGCCTAATAACTGGGCTACAGCTTATGGCATTTATTGAAAATATCCCACAGAACATTAAAAAAACATGAGATGTGCCAAAAACAATTTTTTAATCATTTTGGCGACGGCGATTAGCGGCATGCCAACGCCGGAAATATGTTTCTCACAGGGGCAGTTGAGGCGAACGATCTTGTCCAAGAAGCGCTACAGCGATTCACTCAGTGGCCGTGGATCGAACACCCAACTTTCCAGTTGGTAGGTGGACTCTCTACAACTAGATATCGCCGCCCCAGCAAAATGTTCGTCGTCAATGCTTAGGTTTTAGGTGATGTTGTGGTGTGCAGTTGAGGCTTTACTGAGGAACCATCAATAGGAGAAAAAGGGTTAAGCTAGCCTTGAATATTTACTGTGATTTCATGCAGGGCCGTTTTAATCAGATTTTGATGGGAGGAGCAATATAAACCGCGAACCACCGGAGCCCTATGTTTGCTAGTATACTGTCGAATGTCATCTCTTTCCTTTGTTCAAAAGACTTTTGACTGAGATGGCTGAAATGGCTTTGTCTGGCGAGGAAGGTGTAGGGACTGGGGCACAATTGGTCCCTAAGTAGGCAGGACCGTAACTAGGAGGGCGAAGCCTCCCTTGGAAAAAGGTGTTGGACGTTGTTTAAAACTACTGGACATAGTTAAAAAAATTGGGCCCCTCTCAGAAGACTCTGCAGTGTCCAAAGCTGGTTACAGGCCTGCAAGTGTGTTGAAAAAGCCCCTATTTCCGGACAAACATTGGGGCACTTTAGCAAATTGGATTTGACCCAGACGTTTTAGTAAACATTTTATCGATTCACTCACTCTACAGCCACATGTGGTGTTCTTTTAGGCTAGCCTAGCAGTCTAGGGCTTCTAAACACGAAAAGTGAAAAGTGTTAGAACATTAAAAAATGTATTTAAAACAACAACGAAAAGCTAAAACTTTTAAACTCCTTTCAATCAAAGTGTTTAGGTAGTTCACCATTATCAAAAAAGTGCATGAATTCGGCAACTGACAATTTAAATAGGTCTGGAATATTCAAAACTCTGTACTTTGAATAGAGTACAGTTGTTTTAGTTTTGTCACATTTTGGACTTCTTGCAGCCATATTCTGCAGTCTAATTTGGGCGAATAAAGTAGTTTTGTTGGCTCTTCCCCAGTTATGGTGTTGAGTAAGTTAGATAGAAATGAAAAAGAAGACAGTGAACAGATTTGAGCATTGAATGTTTGGTATAGTGCCTATTTTGAACAATATTGCACATGATTTGGAGAGTTGTGTTACCACCTGTCAATCTGAGCCTTTCAATTAATGAAACAAGGAAAGAATCTGTCGCAAAATTTTAATAGGAAATCGATTTTAGGTAACACTGTGCATCGTGTCAGTCTTTACATCTTATTCAAATCAATTATATTTGTCACGTTTTTTCAAATGTTGGGATCTCTCAAAGTCTTAACCGAAAAACGTTTTCAGTATACTGTATGATGATTAATCTAGTAAACATATATCACCACCATTGATACATAATGCAAACTGCAGTTAATCAACTTTTACAGGCCCTCTTTGGTCTGCTTGTTTGCATGCTTGTTGTTGAAATGTCAATGATGGCAGCGCGTGAAGTTATCACTGGCTTCTTTCGAAAAATGGTTGTTATAAAGGTATATTTCAAGAATACAAAGGGAGACACAAATAAAACAAAAATGACCAAAAAAAAACTTCTTCGTTAGTGTAGTGAATGCACCAGTAATTTTGCACTTTCGTGTAAAAGCAGTGAATGTATTTTGCGATTTTGTACTTTTTCTTGTAGACCAGCCGATTTACTTGTTCAGTGATTGTTTTTCAAAAGCAAACGCTTCGCGCTTGACAGGTCTTGGCTCTGGCTGACTAATCTGTGGTTGTGTGCAGTCCGTATCATCGTAAAGTTACAAAAGCAGCACACGGCATGCAGGTTCCTCAAACGCTTAACAAAGGCCTCCTGAATAGACATTTATAGGAGGTCTTGGCTCAACAGCAAACCTGGGTTCTTCACTTATTATAGCTCAGTCATCACTCGTCGTGATTGTGCGCTCGCATATTGGGAGTCGTTTGGATTGCGTTTTACATCACTTGGGAATTGGCGGGTAATTGCGCGCAGAGTAGTCGGTTTGTTAACGCGCCGCTGCAGATCTGCCGCTCCACCGAAACCTGTTGTAAATGAAGTTTTGTTTTACAATATTTGAAAGCCGGTTAACAAACTGTGGTGATAGCCTCATAATAGCCTCACATCGTTTTTGAACTTTGAAGTGTTTAGTCGTATGGTTGAGAGGCAAGACGAATGTTTTTAAAAATGGCTGAGCTGTCCACGTCGTTCGCAGCCTTTGGGATTACCTTCAAATTAGCGTACAAACCGCAACCAACTTCCAACACAAAATCCCAAGACCGATATTAGCACCAGTACACAGATCGGTTGTCCGCCTGTGGTTTTAAATTTCGAGAAAAAGGGCTTCCTGTTTTCCCCGGTCTAGTACGTACGTACTACAGCACATCAAGTTATGCTCTGATAAGACGTACAAACGCGTTTTAGGAACTACGATCAAACATTCTGTTCTTGAGTGTGGCTGTATATGAGGCTAAAGAAGCCTTTAATGACTGGGCACGCAACGTCAAATTTACCAGGCCAAGGAAATTTCTTGATCAGCGATCATTTTTACTTCAAAGGTCACCAATGTGGTGCCCGCGGGCACCAGTTCGCCCACAAGGACCAAGTAGGTCGCCCGCGGGCCTGTTCTAAAAATAACATTAACATGATCAATGCCTTCACATTAACGAATGTCAATACTAAAATAATTGAAGGTAAACTGAACAAAATTTTTATTTCGGAAGTGTATATGAAATTAGTAGCCCTTCGCATTAATCGGTACGCAAGAAGTAGCTTGCAGTTTCAAAAAGGTTGGTGACCCCTGTTTTACATCATAAAGCAGCATATTGTGAACTTAATAGTACAATGTTGTTACTGCTGCAAATTAGAAGGCAATACTGACCGCTTGCTTGAATTTTCCTCTGTAACATACAGAACAAAACTGATTTGAGTCATATTTTTGGAGCTTTTATGTCAAACAACGCACTGATTCGAAAACCTGCTGAAACATAACACGGGCGAAGTTGTAGTTCAGGTTAAGCACTGATTATCATCCTTTGTCTATTACAAAGCAATTGGATTATCAGGCAAAAAATAAAAAAAAGGTTATCTACCTTGCAACTAGATAAGCAATGCAAAATTGCGATGAAACATTGGAACGAATAGATACTTTACCTGCGTTTTAAACAGAATCGTTTCCTAAGCGAAAATATCAAGAATTTGTTGCTCCATCATGTTACGTCCAACTATTAAAAGAAGATCAAGGTTCTCACAACTTGGGTGATTATCTGTTTTGCAACAAACTAAACAAAGTCCACATTTCATAACTGCTTTACTGTTAAGATATTTTGCATTTAAATTTAGAAAGAAATTGACACGACTTTGGTAAAACAAAGAAAATGAACATAAATTCAAATGAAACATCGTTGGACATTCCAAACACAATTGTTTTCATTGTCAGGGAATATCACTGAATACAAAAGAGCTATTTTATATAAAAGTTATTAATCGCAGCAAAGTGTTGCACCTAAACCTCCGAAGTTGATAAGTAAAAACATGTTTGATTTCTTTTTAATTAGTTAATCTTGCTCCAAACTCGTTTTACAGAATTGAAAGGTTGCTCGCGATCGTGGAGAATATTGTGCATCATTCGATTCAAGCCTACAACCAAGGGGGGAAACCGGGCACAATTGAACCCCCACGAAATTTTCAAGGTCACATTTAGTTGGTAGGCACAACAAGTTACAATCATTTTGCCCTCTCCCGAAACTATCGGCTGGTTGCGGCTCTGGTTCGTTTATTTTTCGATCACTGCAGACCAACGCAAAGAATGTGAGGAATAGCTAGTTTTCTGGTCAGGACGGAATAATCCACGAAACTAGATGAGGCTGCCCCAAGCTTTACTCACGGTCGTCACGGATATCTATGAAGTTACGGGCTAACAAAAACGTGTTTTTTAGAATAAAATGCTGGCAAAGTGGTGAAAACGAAGGGTGGTGGTCAAAGAAACTCACCTTTGCAAAAGTTTCATGAAGTTTCGTGTTGGACAATATCCGCTGGATCATGACATGAGCAATTTATCTTGAAACCTAGGTTTGTGAATGAGAAAGCTTGCCATCAGAAGATGTACCCTTTATGCTCTGTTTATGAGCTTTCCTGGAATATTCAAGGTTATTTTTGCCAAACCATTTACTGCCATTATTCGCTTGACATTGCCCGTTCCATTAAAACATGCATATTACAGCAATTTCAGCAATCTTCACTGTTTGCTGTTCGCTATTACTCAACATAATTTGGCAACTGCCCACAGCCAAGCAATTTTACGCAAGTAGACTGGGTGTTCCAGCGCCAAGAAGTTCGAAATAAAGCAGCCAGCACTTTCGATATTGCTTCTTCACCTTATTGCTATAGTATGTGCGAAAGCGGATATCCTCTACTGCGAGTTTTATAATGCGCCTCGTAGAACTGGCAGACCTAAACTGCTCTGTAAAGACGTCACCAAGTGTGACATGGCGACATGGGTGGCAGAACCTTTTTCAAAGTGGGGGGGCAGAAATTCACGTCAGAAAAACTATAGAAAAATTTTTTGGTTTGAATTGGCAACTGTGACGTCACAAGCATTGAAATATGGCGTCATCACCTATACACCATATGAAGGTCTAAATATCATTATTTTAGACAAATTACACCTCAAAAAATGTATCGGTGAACCACCTGAGATTCAAATAGGCTGTTACAGGGGCAACCCAGGTCAACAGCGTCACTCGGGCTATGAAATTTCCATTTGTTTTCATTTTGACTGGCACTATCGTTGCTCTGTGACGTTAGTTACGTAACAATAAATGAGACGTTTTCATGATAACTTCTCCATTGTTGAGAAACGTACGTCACAGATCAATGATAACGCCAGTAAGTCTTCTGCTTGCTAGGCTCGTTTATATTAGCCCGGGTTGCTGGGCAATTTGTCGTTTGTTTGAAATTATAACTGTCCGTTGGATTGGGCTTCAAATCCAATGTTCTATACAAATCCATTGCTTCAAAAAACATTCAGTCCGATATGAATTATATTTTTAAAAATGCCTTATTGCAGAGGGGAGCTCGGGCTCTAATGAATAAGCTTGAGTAAAGCGCGAGCGAACGAAGTCGAGAGAACGCCTACTACGATCAATATTGTTTTATTCAGGTCACCTGCAATATGAACACGAAAGGCCAGACATGGAATGAAAATATATGAACAGTGACAAGGCCCAAAGAAAAGAGCCCGAGGAACAACAAACAGCTTACCGCCGTAATCATAGAGCAATGCATTTTGTCATACCCAGCGTACGTAGTGTTAGGAAACGCCATGCCAAGTTGGTGTCACATTTATTTTCCTGTATCGGGCTGCTCCACAGTTAGCCTGTGGCTAAAAAAACTGCCAGTGAGTTACAAGCAAGAAATGAAAATTTCATGTTATGCATTAAGGCATAATGATGTAATATCTTGGCATTTTAAATTATATGTCTTTACCATCATGTCTACTTTTGTGTTGGAGCTTATGAAACGTGTCGTTGGAAAAAAACATAGCAGAGAGGTTTACGCCATATTGAGTTTTGATTCCAACTAAAAACAAACGTTGTTGTGGTTAGGAAACGTTCAGTATATGTTATCTACGGGAAACACGTCTGTTGGCAAACGTAGCGGTAAGCTTTCCATTCGCTAGCGCATAGCGGAAAGGCGTTGTGGTACAGCAGCTTTTCCAGCGATAGCATATTGCTTGTCGGATGTATAAAAACTCGATTGGACAAACGCCATGACAAAAAAGTTTGACAAGTAAACATGAGCACAAACTACGAAAAGAAAACATGAGCACAAATTACTAAAAGAGCTGCTTTTCTATTAATGAGCATTTGTTTACTATACACGAAAAGTTTTTATTTGCTGAAGACATCGAACGTCCTGTCGTATTAAAATGAAGAGCATGTGCTTCGGGAAGATGCAGCAATTGATTAGGTTTAATAGTACGCTGTCCATCTCAGAAAAGCATAAAGGTTCAAATCGCAATAGTTGTAAAAAACAAAAAATTGGTTCCTACTTCGCCAAATTTTTGGAATTTGGTCTTAAAAATGCCAACCTGGCAACCCTCGTTACGGTTATTCATTGTCAGCCACAAGCTACACAGAAAAAAATGGAAAAGCACCAACTCATCGTCGTCAACGATGTGATGGGTCATGATATAGGAAAGATACTGGAAGGCGCATTCTCTTTGTAGTAACTTCATGTATGGTTCAGTGATTTATGTGACGTCGCTCGTTGAGTCCGGAGTACAGTGCGATATCCTGAGTTATAAATGAACTATGAATTCCTGTGCAGAGGCGATTTGATCGGCTCGGGTTATATTGCTGTGAACGTTTTTATGAACGCCCACACACTGCACGATATCAGGACAGACTTTTACACATATTTTGACTGATGATAAAGTAGGGCGTGTGTTAGGAAAAGTTGTTAGGAATAAAATATTTCTCCAGCAGTTTAAATCTGCGCGCTTTGTTGGCACTCCCAAATGGGTGTCAGTCATATATATTATATTCCTTTACAGTGATGCCATGCTTTCCTGTAATTTTTCTTCACCAGCTATTAGAAACATGTTACAGAACTCATGCAAAGGAAATTCTGAAGCAACAGCATCATAATTTAAGACACTAAGACGTTTCAGTGCATTTTTCTAAATCAAAAACGCTAGCACAGGTGTGCTTCATCTGGTATTTCCCGTTCATTCCATGGCAAATTTCAAAAATAAAACTACACCGAGCGAGTTGTTTCATTTTTTTCGCTTCTAAAAAAGCAAGCGTTAAGGCGCAAAATAAGATTTTTGAATAGGAAATCAGTGCCTGTACGTAATTGGGCTGACTGCGACTGCGTTTAGATAAAGCAAGCAACTATAATATTTTTTCGACCGATGCCTAGGTCATTAACATAAATAATGCAGCAAATGCATGTTGCTGAATTACAGTACACCCAGGAACACAATCGCTTACAAAAAATAAAAATGCGAAGCATATGCATGTTATCAACTGCGCTACAGAAAACTACGTTTGATTCATTTTTTCGGCATTTTTAGAGACTTATCCACCATGCAGTAAAAAATGAAATGCTTTAATCGCATGAAAAGTCATACATGAAAAAGCTTGTCAACCTTATTTTCAGAGGTACGGTTGTTAACATTTGCACAATGACACTTTCTGAAGTCCATTGCAAAATTATTAGATATGCTATTGGTTTCGGTGAGAATAAACACAAAACGCTTGAACCCTTCATTGCATTTCAAATAATCTCAGTTTTATAACATTGTTGCAGAACAACATCAATTCACACAACATCAATTCACATAATATCAATTCACCCAATACAAATCATGACCTTCAAAGGCAGTGAAGGTTAGAACGACTACAAAATTTCAAACTTCTACAAAAAAACTTTTTCTGTGTTTGCTTGAATTGCTGTGGACATTGATTAACTTCGGTTTTTAGTGCGAATCCTGATAATATGAGGGTTTGCAATTTTTGAATGTGCGCTGCTTTCTGAACAAAAAAATACATTAACTTATTTGCCGAATCTGTGCCGTCTGCGCGGCATTGAATCTTTGAAAGTTCTGAACAGCGTAGTAGTCTTCACACAAGGTAAATTCTCTGTTGCCCATCAGGCAGGATGTTTGACGTTTGACGAAAACGTTTGCAAGGTCCAAGGGTCAACAAGTTGGCACGTTACCGGTTTCGTGTAGAGGAATGGGTAAAGCTATAAGTTGAATTAAAGTTTCGCAAAACGTTTTGGTCTCCGAAACATCAGTTGACTTTCGATTTCAAGTTCTCTGAGCAACATGCTCACAAAGTTGGTGAATAATTGTATCCATCAGCGTTGTTTCAAATATTGCAAAGTTCAGTGTTGAAATTACGCAAAAGCACAAGCTTGTGCTTGTGATGTTCAAACTTAGTGAAACACTCTCCTTAATCAGTTTACGTTTTCGCTGCTCACATGCGTCATTTCAGAGCAACACGTATCCTTGGTAGCATGATTCTAACTCATCTCCTGCTGATAGGCTGGTCTCAGTGAAAAGCCATTGCACCACGTCAAGGTGCCAGCCTTCGCAATGGTTTCTTTTTGTATTACCAGAAGAAACCTCCAATCAGTAATTCATGTTTAATTCACGAATGACTGACTTGAGTAAAGAAACTGTTTGTAACAATATTTCAAAGAACACAGGATCTTCGCGCCGTTAGCAGAAAAAATAGAAACGTTAAAATACAAAAATATTTTGCAAATACAAACTATTAAACTTCCAACTACGTTTCAAAACAAAAGTGAATTCACAGTCGCATATCAGAAAAAGCTTTGTCACTTCTATGGTCGTTATATTATTTGACTGCGTTTTAGATTTTGTTTTGTCTGCGTTTTCAATTAGCATATATTTTTGCCGAGTTTCATTTTTCATGGTTTTCGTCACACTGTTTGTTTTTGTTGAAATTTTTCTATTCCTGTTTTTGTCATTTACTTTAGAAAGTCATTAGCTGTATCAGTACAAACTACAATCTTTATCAAAGTCTCTAGCCATGATCTCATTTTCTGCGTGTTGCGTGTATGCTCGAAGTTGGGGTTTGCTGCTTTTCTTAGACTTTTTCTGTCTGTTGCTAGGCCTAGGCTTTTGACAGTTGCAAACAGTGTGTTCCAAAATCTCTTCGTCATCATGTCGAAATCTAATTGATGAAGTTGAACTCCGCTTGAGACTTTCTCTATATCGTTTTTGCTCAGGTGTTGTCAAAGTGCGCTGTTCAACTATTTCCACGTTCATTTTTTCTAGTTTTCCTGCACTGTGGCAAACTTTGAAAACGTATAATCGTCTATTATCTAAACTGTAATAATCCCCTTTTGGTCCGATGACGACTCTAAGTGGAGGAAAGTCAACGGATTTTCCTTTCATTATATCCTGTGCTGCTTGATTTACACTACCGTAATTTCCACTAAAGGTTTTATCAATTGACGTCTGGGTGAATTTTACCATGCACGGCGTACAAGTTTCCATCCTTGATATGCAGTTGTGAATCGGTGTTCGGCGCGGTGTCTCGTGCTTATATAGCCAGCTAAACTTTTTCGGAAATCGTAATCTTTTTACTCTTTTTCTTTTCGTCGCTATTGCTACGCGCTCAGCCATTTCTGGCAGGTAATCCCGCTCTTGTTGCTTGCTTCAGTCATATTAAAAAATTTGTTTTACTTGATTAAGTTGGTAGCCAAACTTTTTCACTCTTTAAAGTTAGAGCGATATGGAACTTGAGGTACACTGTTGTATGTCAATAAGCATTGTTTTGATGAGTGTCACACAGTCTTGCTTTTTTGAGTGGCGCAAAGCTTTTCTCCCCAAAATATCTTACTGATTTCATGTGGAATGGCTGACATAGCGTCAATTCATGAAAACAATTTTGCGAACATTACCTGAATTGCAGAACCCGTTTTTTAATCCATGCAGACGCAAATCACAGTAGAATTCTCACCATTTAACAAAAATTAGGCTTTTGGTTGTTGACGTGTGAATGGCAGTTGCACAAAAGCAAATTTGCTCTTTAGCGTCATAGCTAAGCACATACAAGAAAATAAAAAATTGGTTGGCATCGTCATGAGATTACGTTGAACCTCGTAGAAAAGCGTAATAACGTGAAACATTACGGAAATGCAATGTACTGACCCAATGATTGCCCTCCCACTGATCAAGCTTGGATAGTCTGTTCTTCCAGTGATTCAACAATCATGATGTGAAAGGCTGTTGCATAAAGTTAGGTCTTCCACGTAACTTCTCTTCCTAATTGAATAGGTATACAGTAATTCTGTGGATATGTATGCCAAGCAAAGCAAATGAAGTGGAAATGTAAAATGTCTGCCAATCGTGAGAGCACATTCGTTTTCAGATTAGCTTGAGATGAACAAAAATTTTATTGAAGTGAAAACGTCCGTGTCAACATTTTTCAGATAAATAAAATATATTTTTTATGTATTTTTTGCATGTCACGCCTGGAAGGTTTGCTTGTATCAACTGAACATATCAAATTCAGCAACATGACTCTTTCCTTGCACTTTCAGTCAACATGCCGAAGATCTAACCCAGTGGTTTGTGTTTTTATTATTGTGGATCGAGGTTGATGGCGCTTTACAACAACGGCGGTCTTGTAGCGCCACTACTGTTTATTAGACCTTCAGTTAAGCACATATTAAATTTCTTTCCCTGTAGCCCTAACGTAAATTTCTATCAATGGAGCAGTATTTTTATGAGTTGATAAGGTGGACATATCAAACGGGAGACCTAGTCCTTTCGTTGCCTTTTGGAGTATCAGTCTCTGTTGTTGGAAGGCTGGGCATGTGGTGAGAAAATGTGTAACTGTTTCTTGTACATGGCAATGATCGCACATTCCAGTGGGGTGGAGTCCAAGAGAAAAAACGTGACTGTTTAACCTGCATTGTCCGGTCCTGGTCGAAAAAGCGAGATGGATCTTTGTTTTTGTGTACGATAATCTTGAGTGATTTGTGGAAAGTATGTTTTGTATGTGGAGCCATTTCGATTATTTACATATTCATTGTTCCAAACTTTCAAACAATGGTCTACGATGAGGGGATTAATAATATGGAAGGATTCAAGGAAGAGTGTACAATCTTTCGGTGGGCAGGCATGTTGGTTTGTGGAATGGAGGATGACGCCATTTCGCTAGAGTGTCAGCAATTTCATTTCCCGGAATCCCACTGTGTCCCGGTACCCACATGAAAACAACTTCATAGCCTGCTATGTGAAGGTTGGAACCTAAAAGATTAATTTTGTTTGTAAAGCTGTGTTTTTTCCAATTCCCCGTACTTATGGCCTGCAGTGCACTGAGACTGTTGGACAAGATTAGAGCTTTCGTAGATTTGAATGTAAATAGGCAATGAAGGGCGTAGAGAATGGAATATAATTCAGAATTAAAAGACGATGTGGTTTGACTGAGCGTTGCTACATATCATTTATTGACAGTCTCCATGTAAACCGCACAAACTGCTGTTGTGGCTGTTGCAGACCCATCTGTGTAAATATATACATGGTGGCTGTAGTGTTCATGTATGTATGATTTGATAAGAGGTGCAATGAGGTGGGAGCCTGTACGACGTATGAAGGCCAGAGCATACAAGTCTAGCTTGGACTGTTGCAAGGACCAGGGAGGTAAGTTTGGAACCTGCAATGCACCGAGGTGGGAAGGCAGGTCAGAGTGTTTGGTGAACATGTTAAAAGAGCAAAAGTTACGAGAGTCCGGAAAAAGTTTTTGCCAGCAGTCAGTGACTAACCTTAATCCAGGGTGTTCACGGAAAGAAAGCAAGTGGACTTTATATTGGAGACAGAGCAACCTGTGGGCATCTCGTGGCAAGCGTGTTGCAAACAGACGATCGGGGTGCTGGGCATAGCCCCGGTGCACAAGCGTAAGGCATTTGATTGTACTTTGAACAAAGGCGTTAACGATGATTGGGAAGAAAAGTAACCTTCCGTTCCGAACTCTATGACTGGTCGTACTTAGCTTCTATAAATTGTTAGCAGAGGAGCCCTGGCTGCTCCCCAAGAAGTGCATTAAAGAAATCGGAGTACGTTTAATCGTTTTTGACATTTGTCACAAACGTGCTGTAAATGTGATTGATAGAGGCCATTACTTTGAAAGGTGACTCCGAGGTATTTATATTCTTTACGCAGTGGAATTGTGGTTGATTAGAAATCTAATTTAATTGGTTGAGGTTTTGTTTTTTTCGTGAAAAGAACTGCAGTGGTTTTGGATGCAGAGATTTTAAATCCAGATTGATTAGACCAATGGAAGTTCTTGGAGAGATTTCTGACAGAGGTGTTCGAGTTGTTTGATGTTGGACCCACTTTCCCAAAGACAGAATTCATCAGCGTACAATGCAGAGGGGGACGAAACAGTGCCCGGTAGATCATTGATCATAATGGAGAACGGAATTGGACTAAGAACACTACCTTGGGGTGAACCGTTTTCAGAAGTTTTATCATTGAAAGACACGACTCTATTCGAAACTGAAATGTGCGATTTGAGAGAAATGCTCGAACAAAATTGAACATATTGCCATTTATACCAAGTTTTATTTTGTTGACCATGTCGTAAGCGTTTTCCAAATCTATGAAGATTGCTAGTAGGTGATGTTTGTTGGCTAGAGATTTTTGCACGGCATCATGAAGGCGTAAAATGTGGTCTGTAGTTCGTCTCCGTTCTCTGAATCCTGACTGTTTGATGTCCGGAAAGTTGTTATATTCTAAAAACCATTTTAATCTACGGACTATCATCTTTTCCATTAGTTTGTAAGCGAGATGTGTCGATAAGAAGAGGGTTGATATGAGGGTTATTGGGTTTTGGGATGGGGACGACAAAAGAATGGGACCAGCTCTGAGGTATAGCTCCAGAGCTCCAAATTGAATTATAGAGACTTAAAAGTACCTGTAGTGAAGTATCGGACATGTGCTTGGACATTTCGTAACAGATATTGTCTGCTCCAGGTGAGGTTTTGCGAGTAGACTTGACGGCGAATTTTAGTTCCGATAAAGAGAAATTTGCATTTAACCTAATGTGCTTTGGTAGTGTTTCACTGACAGCTTTATGTAAAGTGGGCAGGGTTCGATGTTGATTTGCAGTAAATTGTTGGGTGTAATTAGCTGCACTGATTGTTGCAAAGTGATTGGCCAGGATATTAGCTTTGTGTTGGTCGTTGGTACCGGTAATTACGTTGTGTTTAAAATAGACACGCGGAGGAAAGCACGGTTGCCAGAGAAACATTTAATCTTCTTGCAGGTCATGGAGAGCTTATAGTTACAAGATATGGAGCTGCAGCATTTCAGCCAAGAGGATTGTTTGGCTTCAAGAATGATTCGCCGAGCTTTCGCTCGACAGTGTTTAAAAATGATAATGTCTGCGGTGGATCGCGTACGCTTCATGCGAAGATAAGCATGTTTTTTATTTTTAATTGCTACGTTGCAGACTTTTCTCCACCACGGGATAGACGGTTTGCGCCAAGGCTTGATTGTCGGGACTGAATGCGAGGTGGCATCCAATACACTTGTTTCAAAAAGTTGATAAGAATAACGCAAATTTACTGAGAATGTTGTCAAAGTGGCGTCGCATATTTTTTGAAGAGTGGCCAATTCGCTTTAGTGAAATTCCAAGTAGGACAAACCAACGGTATTTCTGGAGAGCAACCTTTAATTTCCGTAAGAATTACCGTATGGTCACTGCCAAGGAGATCGTTGGTAACCGTACTGGAACAGTGCGAAGCCAACGAATTTGAAACAAATGTTAGATCCAAAAGATTCCAAGAGGCATGTCCTGTCAGACACAAATGGGTCGGAATAGCTGTGCTTAAGATTTCATAGTCATGTTTCTCGACAACCCCCACCAAGTTTCTACCATTGTTGTTGGACAGTTGACTTCCCCACATACCATGATGGGAGTTAAAATATCCGCAGAGTACAACGTTTTTTAAGCCAGACAAAAAATCAAACGCCTCTATGGTAAAATTATTGCTGGGAGGTTTGATTCCAGAGATTTCCAGGTGACTGTCACTGGGCGAAATATCGATCTCTGAATGGACTACTGACTGCCTTACGCATATCCCAATCCCCCGCCTTTACCTCGGTGTGGAGGACGATCCTTTCTGATAACTGAGTAGCCGGGTAAGATGGGATTGTGTTTTGGACTAAGGTGTGTTGCCTGGATGCAGATTACATCTGGCAGAAAGGCTAGATCCGATAAATATTTTTTAAATTCCGGTAGCTTTTTGAAAATTGACCTGGCATTCCATTGCAAAATTGTGACTGCCATTGTTTTGAAAATAATTTTAAGTTGTTCAGAATCCAGTGGTAGACCAATTCTACCCCCAGCTGCCCCGGTTATTATTTTAAATACGTCTATATTTTCGTTTTGGTCCTTGGCCACGATTGTTTGTTGGATGAATTTTGCAAGGAAGGCTAGAAAATAGATGGGATTATTAAACATGTTAAAACTACCTATTTCTTCGGTTACGATTACTGCTTCACTACTGGAGTCAACAGCATTTGTAGTACTGCGGTTAGAACATATGGTATGGGGAGAACGAACTTCGGTGGGTAATGCAGGATATTCGCTTCTCGATGACAGACTCTGCGGAGAAGTACCCTGTTCTGAGCTGCGCTGCAGTTTAACAGCCTGAGCTGCGCTGCAGTTTAACAGAATCGATTGCACTTGAAGCACCGCAGTGGTTTAGGGATATACGGCCTGATTTTGAAAAGTAAATAACCTATCCTGACCTCGGATGGACGTTCCTACTGGAAATGGAGAAGAACCGTTGTGGAATCGTGCAATTCCAATTCACCAGCAGTATGTCGAGGGGAACATTATATATCACCCATTTGGGACCTACTGGTTGGCGTAATGCGGTTTGTATGGGAGTCGAGATTTTACCATCTGTCAACTGAGTGCAGTTCATCAACGTTTTGACGAGTTGCGGATTGGTACAAGTGACCACCAGATTGCCATTTTGGAGTGGAACGCAGGACTTGTACGCACTAATGCACTGTTTTAGACAGTTGTCTACATAAATCGGATTAAATGACTTTAGCTTACGTTCTGTCTGATTTTGCAGAACAACACGAAGCAACTCAACCGTATTGGTAGATCTGCACGAACTTTCACCCGGGCCGACACCACTTGAAGATGTCCCTGTTTTACGTTTTCTCTGGACCTTCGTTAGACGGTCTCTATAACGGATCCTCGTCCATGGTGAGGTGGTCATCACACCTACGAACACCAGGGGAAGTAATGCTGGATTTATTTGAAAATCGATAAGCTATACTAAAAATTATATGGACCTAAACTAAAACCCTAATACCAGACACAAAACCACAAACTCTAAACAACTGGAAACAAGCAGTCAAGCGCTACTGCAACTATCTGACAACTCGGACAAAACACAGCAGCAACCTTGTCTCAAACCACACAAAACGCAGTGGAAATCGCGAACAAAGAACTGCTTCTTTTCTCGTTGTCTCCTCAAACCAACTGACCTGAACAGTAAATCGACCTTGTGCCTTTATACAGCAAAAACAAGTCTGGTTCGTGGATATTTTTTGTGGATGGAGGTTGATGGCGCTTTACGACAACGGCGGTCTTGGAGCGCCACGGCTGTTTATTGGATTTTTGGTGAAGTACTTTTTAGATTTCTTGCCTTGTAGCCCTAATGAAAATTTCTATCAATGGAGCAGTCTCTCTGGCTTTGGAGATTCGTGTGTTACTGCCTCGCCGCCTTAATGTCTTTATCGCGTAACGTTGATTGTTGCCAAGACAGCTCGGGGCAAATGGCGTTTGTATTTTACGGCGAGTGTTGAACTGACCGCCATGTTGTTGCCTGCTATTACCTGCACTTGATGCTGCTCTTTGCTTCTGCAGATGGTAACTGCAGTTTTACGTTGATTGAACCCAGCGTAATAGGGTCACCTCACAGGTTTCTTGCGTTACAATTTAATCAGCATAAACTTACAATGGATTAGCAGTTACTTCGTCCTCGCGAGCTACATGTTGAACGTGAGCAGCCTGATGCTGCTACCGTGATTAACGTCTGGTTGCGAACAGTCGAAAGTTTCATCTCTACTCTGCAAGAACTCCGAAGAGACGACGATCCTGTAGTCAACAAAAAGCGTATTATTATTGACTGTCTTTCTCCTGCTGTCTACTCTCACGTCGAAGAAGCAGAGACCTATGATATGATCGTTCAAATTCTGAAAGCGCTGTATTACAAAAGGAAGAACAATCTCAATGCTCAGCATTTGCTTATAAGCGGTCGTCAGGCTGGTGGTGAGTCAATTTTCGAGTTATTACACGTCCTTGAAGACGTTGCTGAAGACTGTGTCTTTTCTGATGTGACCGCTAACATGTATCGCGAGGAACTCCCTCGCGACGCCTTCACAAATGGACTCGCTTCTCCTGCAATTCGTCAACGTTTACTTGAAAAAGAACTCTTTTTGAACCAAGACTTTGAATTAGCTGACAATCTTGACAGAGCTCATCGCTACTAGCTGCATGGGCCCCCTTGTCCCTGGTCAATCGTTTTCCATGATGACATCTGATTCGAATGCTACAAATTCTCGAACTACCGCCTCTACAAGGCAATCATCATCTTCTACAGTTGTTAAAGTTGTATCGTGCTTCTTCTGTGGTTCGGACACTCACCGAAACCGATCGTTGTGTCCTGCCCGCAATATGTCCTGTCAAATTTGTGGAAAACGGTCATTTTGCTCGTGCCTGTCGGTCCAAAGGTTCATCAAATGATTTTGCTTCGGCTGCTTATCACTGCGCCTGTCCCGTCTGTGCACCGACTCTTCCTTGCTTCTGCTCCAACGAGTTTAGGATCCGCCGTCGTACCTGGGACGTTGAATGACTCGCCTGTACAGGTTCTCATTGACTCTGGGGTGTCTGAAAACTTTGTCGACTTTGATGTTTACTGTCGATTGAACTTACCTGTGAATGGAGACAGGTCTTCAATCGGCATGGCTTCGTCAGCAATTTCTGTTGAAACCCTTAGAAAGACCACGGCAGATTTAATTCTCCTTGACCGTACCTACCCATCATCTAATTTCAGAATCCTGAAGAACCTTTGTGCTGATGCCATAGTTGGTCAAACGTTTCTTAGACAACACTCTTCCATTACGTTCGTGATGAACGGACAAAACGAGGCCTAACGATAGCTACTTCAGCCGAATCCCCTGATGCTGGTCGCTCAGCTGTTGCTGCTGCTGATTTGGAACCTCCACGGTTATTTGAATTCCTTCTCCCTGATTGCAAACCCATCGCTGCTTCCTCTCGGCGATATAGCTCTGAAGATTCGAAGTTCATTAGATCTGAAGTGCAACGACTATTTGATGCGGATATAATCGAACCAGCCAGATCCCCCTGGTGAGCGCAAGTTCTTGTAGTTAAGCAAGGTGAAAACTAAAGGTTGGCCATAGACTATTCTGTTTCTGCTAACCGCTTTACCCTACTTGACGCATACCCGCTTCCCCACATAGAAGACTTGGTTAACCGAATAGCGCGAGACAAGTACTTCAGCTCTATTGACCTTCAATGGGCGTCAGTCGTATCACCAAGTGCCTCTGTTAGCTGAAGAACGGCACTACACCGCCTTTGAAGCTGATGGCCTGCTTTTTCAGTACAAACGTTTGCCGTTTGGTGTTACCAACGGCGTCTGTGCCTTCCTACGCTCCATAGACGAATTCATTTAAAAGCATCACCTAAAGAAAGTCTACGGTTACCTTGACGACTTGGCTGTTACTGGCAAAACTCAAGGAGCATGGTAGTAATTAAAAATGCCTGCTTGACGCCGCTGCTGAGTGCAATTTAACTATTAATGAAGCAAAATCAAAGTTTCGCGTAACCGAGCTGGAGATGCTTGGTTACCCGATAGCCTACAAACAAATCACGCCCGACCCTAAAAAACTGCAACCTCTATTAGACTTACCTGAGCCGACTTGTGCAAAAGAACTGAAAAGAGTGTCTGGTATGTTTTGCAGGTCCTCTCTTGCACTGCAATGCCTTTCCCCTCAGCAAAAAAGCTGTGATTGCATTCAAAACGCTGAAAAACGATCTATGTAACGCTAATCTAGGTGCTATTCAGGACGGCGTACCATTCGAAGTCGAGGCGGATGCATCTTTCGTTTTCCAAAACTACCCTAGAAAAAGGTAAAATAGCAAAATCCTAAAACATTCCTTTAGATACAATATCCTGAAAAGTTAATGGAAAATAAAAAATTACTGCGATGTAATGTTTTACTTGTAATAATATCACTAGAAAGAAAAGGTTTGCTTGCCTTTGGTGGTGCAAAATTATGACTATTTTGTCAAAAAGCTGATATAATTTAAATGTGTCAAATGGGTTAAAATTGGAAATGTCTAAGGCCAGTAACGCTCTATGAGAAATTCTAGGTCAGCAATTTTATAAAAAGAATTTCGACAATCATGTCAGTAGCGACGCACACTTTATATGTCGAATTAATATAAAATACATAGCAGTAACTCAAACGTTCACAATGGTGACTAATATATTCAACGCTGTTGCACAGCTGCAATTAGCATCTTGCAAATGTAGTGAGCATTTATAACTACCTTTCAGAACTACAAAAAATAAATTAAAACATGAAGTTTGTTAAAGCAAGACAAAGCTAGCGACACATAACAGTTAAGCTACAGCATCGCCACCCACATCTCTAGTTTTACAGTTGCTGTCGAGGTCCCCTTTGAACATAAAGAGTACCTACAAATTACAGTTTTGTTGGGGGTCCCTTTGCAAGCACGGAACTTACACATTATAGTTGCCATTTGGTTCGTTTTGAAAACAGAATACTTACACATTACAGTTGCTGCTGAGGGCCCCCTTAAAAGCAGAGTAGCCTACACACATTGCAGTTGATGTTGGGGGCCCTTTTGAAAGCTGAGTACCTGCACATTACAGTTGCTGTTGGGGACCCTTTGAAAGCAGAGTAGCCTACTTACACACTACAGTTGCTGTTAAGGGCCTTTTAAGGCAGAGTACTTACACACAATGCTGTTGGGGGGCCTTTTGAATGCGAGGAAACTTACATTTCATCTGCTTAGGAGCATATTGTATGAGTGGGTAATGCATTTTTTATCAAACAATGCGGAATTTATGCGCAAAACACGTCGAGGGGATCCCCTTAAAAAGGGAAGGCCGAGGCAAGTGTCTAGCTCGCCTCCCCTTAAACACACCACTGATACTAAGCTTAGACCTCTTTACCCAGGGCTCAAAGTCAATCTATCAGGCTTCCGCTGTCACGTCGACACGCTCCAAGGTTGAAGGGAGATTTATGCGGGTGAATGACCTTTCGAGAATGGAGTTCATGACTGAATGTCTAGCGAAGCGGCCTGATAATCTGGAACAGGAGAATCAATGGAGCCTTACCTTATCAACAGATTTACCACAGCGGCATTCCGTGCTTGCAACAATTTTGGCAACAGTTCGGAGGGCAATTGCAATACGGAGCTCATCAGAGCTGAGCAGGTTTCTAACATTAGCAATTCTGACCCGGCAGCAATGAGGCTCTCCTGTGCATCCAGTCGTCGACATTTGTCCCAAGGACTGCAAGCATTGAGTAGGGCATTGAGTTAATCTCTGCAGTCGTGGTCATCCCATGCTGATTGCATTTCTTTTGTAGTGGTAATGAATAATGGTGTTCGGAACAAGTGTCAGTTCCACCGTTTACTTCGCCAAAGGAGTGATTCTTGTTACGAGAGGGGAGCAAACTGTTGACAAGGCCCTTACTGACATGAGACGATTACAGGAAACATGGCAGAGACAGGTCTCTAGCGGAACGGCCGCCAAGGCCTCCATGTCGAATTGGTAGGGATGCTTATACCCTTCTTTTCCAAAAGTCACATTGCATATTTTTTCTATGTTGGTTTTTTTAGTAATGTCAAATCCTCCAGTTGCTCTTTGCACGTGAAGCATGGGAAACTATGCAGCAAGTGTATTGGTTTGGAGATTGAGATGGGACGTTGTGAGATAAAAAAAAAGCTTGGTATGGCTCGATTAGCTCGAGATTTTCTGTGATGTTGTCCAGCACTTTCACCTCTAAGTGCAGTGGGGCAGGTTCCTGATGCAAAGGAGATCCAAGTAACTGTCACTGTTTGGGGTCTGAGATTGAGAGAGATGGATATTGAAAGATATGTTCCTGGAAGAGCTTACTTGTTTGGAGCTCGTTGCTCTTTGTATTGTTGATAATGACTAATGAACAGCTCGTATTTAGAATTATTTATCTCCATGCCAATTGAAGATAGTCCATTCCTGATGGTGGTAGCGTTGCTGAGCACTCTCCGTGGTCTCTACCAATACATCCATCACCAAGGTACTAAATGTATATCAGATTTTTTTTTAACGCAGCCTTTTTGTCAAAGAAAATTAGGGGTACATGCTCGTCTGTCGAAATGCTGAAGGGATACATGGTCAAGAAAAGGTTGGGAACCCCTGCCTCATCAAAACAAAAATTTTCGTGACGGTTGTTAGTTCTGCAAGCTTTATTATGTACACGTGTTGCGTATACATTGTTTTTTTGAAGTGCTGTGTAACCTGTATGGGTGTTTAAAAGTGGTGTGTATTGTCTTGTATTTAGCTTTTTTGGTGATTTCTAATTTCTTTATGCTAGATCTGTCTTTTTTTACTCATGACCAACCGGCCCGCTTGTAATCCTTTTCTGCGTTTTCATTTTTGATTTGCTCAACAAACTCATACATGACAACCCCTTATGTTTTGCAAGCATTTGCAAAGTGTAACTGGGCATGGTAAAGAAACGTTCATACCTATTTAACAGCAACCCTCGGATGAAACACCTGTCGAACGAACAGATTTAGGGTTTCGTCTAAATTGGAAGCGTATTTTTTCACTGTAGGCTGTGAACTGAGCTTCACACTGATTTCAAACGTTATATGGATTACTCAAAATATTTTTATATTTGAGTAGTCATCTTGCGTTAGGCACTTTGCTTTCGAGTCAAAATTTGTCGTCTTTTCAACGCTGTTGCAGCTAATATCCCGTACAAAATCAGCTTTATATTCAGGCAATGGTCACATAGGAAAATCAACATCATGTAATCTGTTACATGACACATGGAGGCGACTAAAATTTAGCGAGGGTGTGATGATAACGGAAATCAATCACTTGACCCAGAATGGGTTGTGTCAGGATAGAACGGAATTTTCTTCAAGATTTTCCTCAAAGTGAACTGTGCAAATTAAATTAAAAAAAACGAACATTAGATATTCAGGTTTGTTGGTTCAATATGTGTAAATAAACTCACTGTAACAAACAGGGTTGCGGAGTCGGAGGTAAAATATCCGACTCCGAGTTCCCAAAATTTCCGACTCCGACTTCAACCTTTCCGAAATTTCCGACTCCGACTCCTTAACACAAAGGGAATGAAATTTGGCTGTTAAAAGCAATGGAAATCGTGGTACACAGCAAGAAATCTCTGCTTCAACAAAAGTTTCAAAAAAATTGTACCATTTCAACAGGCCTTCCCAATTTAGTCGTGTGATATAAAACATGATCCAACTGGACATCCGGAGTCGGACAAAAAATCCGACTCCGACTCTCAGTGTTGTTAAAAATCGGATTCCGATTCCAGCCAAAAACTTCCGACACCCTGGTACCAGATTCCACGCAAAGTCCTTCAGCCGTCATTTCAAAGAGAACGTTGCTGTATTTTCCAAACGTCGCCGTGTACTTACGTGATTTTTTCGATTGCTGAACATCCTGAACCTGACGCTTCGAGCAAAAGATAGCAACGTGAGTGCCAAGTCCGACTGCATTAACGAGTTCATTGCCAAACGTGATCTTCGCAGAAGGATCGGTGAAGCAGCCATCGATACTTTTCACAATCTAAGCGTCACTGTTGGTGATGGAGAACTATATACCGGCCTCGAGTGCTGTGTTGAGGAATAATTCAAAAAATATTTTGATGACCTTTCCGGCGACTGTTCTTACATAAGAATTACTAGAAATCCTTTTCAGTGTCAAGCAACTGACGTTCCAACAGAAGCGCCAGAAAAATTGCATGAATTTCTGAATGACCATGCGAAAAAATAGCTTAGACAGTATGGAACTGTGGTCTTTTTGGTGCAGATGAAGCATATGCATCTTCACTTCAGCAAACAAGCTTTGTAGCTTCTGATACCGTTTTTAACAACGTATTTATGCGAAGCAGGTTGTTTCTTCGGTTGTTATTAAGACCAAAGCTCGCAACAAACTAATTGGAGGATTACATACGCTGCAAGGATTACTTACCCTACCATTAATCCTCGCATTGGGATGTTAATGAAGAGAAAGCAATTGCAAAAATCACATGAAAATAGCACTTCACTTTCAGTGTTATGGCATCTTACGTTAACGAGTGAAATTTTTCAGTGAAATCCTTTTAATTGTCATGTCTATTATGCGAAGGCCACAAACCGCAGAGATTATAGCAACTATTGGCTAAATAGCGTTCCGTAAAACATCGTTACTAAAAATATCAGGGAGGCAGGGACCAGTGTTTCCTCTAAGAAAATTCTACCCTGAGCAAATGTTTGTTTTGTTGCGCACGAAGCTCACATAACTGCGCAATCATGCAGACACACAAAGAATGAAGCGTTCCCCCCGTTAAAAGGGCTATGAGATATATATACCGTAAGTGCGGGGCCCGATTTGAGGCACTTTTGCGGGGCCCCACGCAGTGGTGTGTCGAAATTTCTTTAAGGGTGCATCAAGGCGTAATGGTAGAAGTCAGTGATGTTACAAAGGCGAGGCCCAAAAGGGTGACGTCAAGACCTCTTCAGCAGAGACTTCAATGGACAGCGTCGTTAAACCCAACAAATCAAAGATATGCAACCCTCATTAATACCTCCTCTCTGGCACGATACCTTCCTGATCAGAAAGGAGGTACGAGTGTAGTACCTGCAGAGACGAGAGGTGTCGAGTGCTGTGCCAGTGGGTATCCAAAGTCGAAAACTTTGCAGTAGTAGCAAAAAATTATATTTTTCCAGGCCAGGAATAATAGCCATGGATGACCTACCGCTTCACCATTTTGTGGTAATCTTTTGCAGTGAAACTTGGAAAACCGTGTCATACCACTCTCGTTTCTGGGGAAAACTTCTATTGTGATTGCAGGTGGTCCTATTTGGCCTAAAATAGTCCAGGGTAGTCCCTAACATTCCGACTCATGACACCTGGCTAAGTAGCAGAATCATTTGTTCATCCAAATTGTGAGTGTTCTTGCTCACATGCCTCATCAGATGCACATCTGACGAGGTTCCTTCTTTGTCAGAAACAACACTTTCGAAACGACTTGCATCACTTCCGGTACATAAACTTCTACTTTGACTATCTGGCGTAACACGACCAGGCTGGCTGTCTACGCTGTCATCATCTTCAATGTGGTGTGGCATTGAGGGTAGCCCATACCATCAGTGGTTAAAATACTTGTCCAACGCACCTTTCTTTTTTCATGCTTCGGTCTGTTTTTTGCCTTAGCTTCAGGCCTCTTTTCGCTCCACCTAATATTTTCGGCCCATGTCTCATGGTCTTTGACTCATAATATTTATCTTAGTTGCAGAAAAAACATTCTTAAATAAATAGCCCAAATTCGACTGTTTAAAGCCAAAAACAAACCACCTGCCTATCACTATATACTTTACACGTGGAAAATGGTTACAGTAAAAACCACTTGATAGAGCACTGATTTCAGAAGTGAAAAACACTTATTATATCAGCTTTTCAATATTACGGAGGTGATAAAATTTTTTTCTCTACTAATCCTAAAGAAACTCGTATGAAATTATTGTAGATCTCCCAATCAGTTTAAACCTACTTTTTAATTTTTCAAAACAAGCAAGTAGGCTAATGTAGTAGCCTCAAACTTCTACGAAAGTTATTCCACTTTTCAAACTTTTTGCAACTTTCAGTTTGTTAGGCTATGTCTCATAAATTACGGCGCCAATCTGTGACATCGATGCCATAACCCTTGTTTTCGACAGTATTTCAGGATGCAATTGTCACCTCAAGAACATCATGAGGCTTACTTCACTTGAACCAAATTGTCCTTCTGTTACATTGCAAATGGCTTAACTGTTGGTAATTTTCTGATACATTTCAAGAAACTGTTATTTTTGAGCACCTGAAATAGTCATTCATAATTAAAACTAGGTACATTTCAAACGTTTTTGCCAGTAATCTCAAACGGTTGCCTCTGATGGTTGGTTGCCTCATCATATTTTTACGAGAGTGAAAATGAACAACGCTTTTAAAACACTAAGCAGTGCACATTTGCAATTACCAACCGAATGTTATCCTCAGAAGACAAGTGGTTTTAACTATTAAAATATCAACATTCAGCAACTATCGAACCGCATTTTGCAACAACTGTAGAAACCTGATCTGCCAAATACGAAACGTTTTTATAATTGAAACAGAAAACAGCTTCAAAATTGAACCCCTTTCTGCCTTAACAAGGTGCTTGTGAGAAAAACTTGGCTACATACTACTGAAGACTATCACCATTCTTGCTATAGACCACGCTTACAAAACACTTTGGGCCCCTCCAGAGTTTTCAGTTTGACCTTGCTGACTGCAAAGAGATTTTTAGAGACCGCAACTGTTCATCTGAATACCGAGATAATTGCAAAGCAAAGTTTTGGTGTACTTTGCTGGTGATAGTAAAGCGAGTTTGTACTGTGCTTTAAGAGACCGTTGGGAAAATGCGAGAACTGGGCCCCGCGCCGACATTATACACAAGCAGCTTCGATAAAAAGTGTTAGTTTGCTTTGAAGAGTAGACGGAGCCCGGGGCCCCCTTTGGCGTGGGGCCCGATTAGAAGAGTTGAGCTGAGTTGATTTTATTTGGCGATAATTAATATTCAGCTAGAAAAAACACAAATCAGTGCAAGGACGCTAGAGCATTGAAGGAACCGGAAGGTTGTCGAGTCGATGCCCCTCAGCAGTTAAATTAACTTTGTTACTGTCCAGTTTCAACTCGTGGTGGTGCATATATGTGGGAAGGAACTGCTAAATGATCAATACAGTTGCGCAGTGGGTGCTGGGTCGCAACCGGTCTCTCTCGGTGGATGGGTTGCTCAGATCCTCAAGGACCTGGGTGTGGCAGAGAAAGTATAAACCCAGCTAAAATGAAACTCTGCCCGGGTTGTCATAACCCTTTCGCATCTAGCAAGCTCTACAAATTGTTTGCAGTGTTTTTTGCAATTGGATGATGGTTGATTTGGTACTCTTGGGATCCAGTCTGTAGAGATGTTGCCTTCGAATTTCTTTGTTCGCCAGAAGTGATATGTGGGAATACTGGGAAAGACGTGCTGTTCCTGCAAAACAAAAGAAAACCAGCAGCAACGAGAAAACCAAAACACAAAAATACACAAAC
>Ga0210059_1000045_pt1 | contig 88053 bp, 48 predicted proteins | sample Ectturendosymbi2_FD_188042 | JGI IMG/M metagenome (GOLD analysis project Ga0210059, IMG submission 188042) | Ecteinascidia turbinata endosymbiont from Florida, USA - Sample 2 (SPAdes) (version 2) | ecosystem: Host-associated > Tunicates > Ascidians > Unclassified | place: Key West, Florida...
TGTCGGTGATGGTGTTCTTGCTGCATGTGGGAAGACTGCCGTTGGCCATAAGCCGGATCGTAAGCCGTAACCGGATTCTGTGTGAAGCCGCCTTTACGCTGTGACGCGACCTGTACATGCGCTGGTGACGCACTTACCGGAAGCGGTGATGACAGCGCATGGCAGACCTTTATCATTTTCATCCCACGTATTTTACAAGCACGCCTTCTGGGATTACACGCTCTCCAGCGTACGCCGTTCACGCAGCTGATAGTCAATTAACATGGAACTGCCGCGTATAGTTTTTGAGCTCGGAATTTTACGAACGTCCACTCTTTGTCTAGGTTTTTCAATGTTACGGCCTCTCGTTTTTGTCAATTTTAGTAAAAAATTTATAGTCTCTAATACCAATGAACTCAAACACCAAACGAAATCGTGGATGTTGTGGAATGTTCGTGAAATTAAAACTCTTAACTGTGAACTGAGTTCGGAAAGAGCTCTTCTTGCATATTGAACACAGCTATCACTTCGGTTGGTAACAAAAGTATAGAACCGGCATGCAGCGGATTTTAAAATAGAAAATCAAGAGAAAAGGAATCTGCTAAAAGACGTTTCACATGTTTTACGAAACCTTTTTCGAAAGCTCCGTTCCCACAAAAGAGACAAAGGTGCAACTTTCGGTTACAAATCATGAAGCCACAGACAACTCAGGGGAAAATATTGTTGAACGATGTTTAAAAACCGTTCGCTTCGGCTTCGCGAGCAGTTTGTTTTGGGTGCTGTTAAAGGCAGTGTGGACATGACCCGTTTTGTGATTTCAGGTGAAACGCCTCCTGCTGCAGCAAGGTCCGCTGCCTTGCTCAGTGATAATAATTAGCGTCAGTGAGTTTTGAAGTTCCAGTGAGCGCAATTATTTGGGACAGGGGCGGATCCACCTGGTAATGTTGGGAGGAGCGATTCCTGTAAGATATGGTAGTCAAGTCTCGTAACAGCTGCGCTAATGTAAGATAGATGAGGTATGCTTCTCAACACTGCTGTGACAAACAATGGATGACAGAATGGCCTGATGACGCGAACAATGAGGCATTTCGAACATGACGAAAGACATTATTCGGAATTGGTTTTGATGTATTGTTTTCCGAATTGTACAAAATCATGGTGAATAAAGTTACTTTCGTAGGTTTTAGGGGGGCGATCGCTCTCCCTTCGATTTGTCACTGATTTGAGAAAAACTTATTTTCCAGTTTTTAATTGTCGCAGCTTGTGGTGTGATTTATTCATTTAGTCTTGAGTTTGTTTGCTTTCCCTGCTCTTGTTTCAACCTTTCACCCGCAAGCATTACTTGCAGGACTGAAGATGCGCAGGGTTACGTGAAATCGGTTTCCTATTAAAATTTTGCTGACAGCTTCCTTGCTTATCGCACATGTGAAGAGTAGTTACTTGGATGCAAGTTTGAATCATCGCAAAATGATGAAAGCAGAACCCAGTCGGCTGATTCCTCGAAAGCTTACAGAAAACCTAGAGCTTTTAATTGGGAAACACTATAAATTGGTTCATGGAAGATTTGAGTAATTATAATGTGCACGTTTGAGCTTCAAGGCAGCGGTTTTGAAGCATATGCCTTGGAGTGGTTCTAATCTTTTCCTTGTGACATTTTTCACCTGTGTTTTTTTCTTAAAACTTGATTTACGAAAAAATACCTTTCGTTTGTATGAAATAGCACTTCCTGTACAAATACCTCGTGCCTTTACTGGGCTGAAATGAGGTGATCAAACACCTGCTGAAAAACACCAGTGGAGGTTACGACCCTAACCCCGATTAGGTGAGAAAACTAGAACACTTTGGCAGCTCTGCTTTTTGTACGTTACGAAGTTTGTCCATGCTTGCTATTCGATGCAGCATCTCGCTCGTCGGTGCATTATAAAAAAGCGATGAACGAGCTGAAAAAGCGGAAAGATGGATCTAACATTTAAAAATTGCATGTAATGTGCGAAGTTCAGCGGTTGCATTTGCCGAGAATTGAAAACGATAGTGAACGCACTATATGGAAATTTCCCAAAAAGCAAGAAACGCTCTTGTAGTCATCCATGACGTGCAGCAGCGGTGTCTCTGGCGCAACGGCGCTCATGAGCGCGACGAAACATGAATTGCTATCATCTCCGTGAAACCGTGCGAAAATAATCCGTGCGCAAACGATTCGCATCGTTCATGCCAATAACTGTTTATTGCCTGGGTTCTTAAACTGGGGGGCGTGATAGGTTCGCAAGGAAGGTGCGAGCATGGCAAACTCCCTGAAGAACATCACACAATAATATCCACAAACTTCAGTGATTAGGGTCTTGTCATCTCTAGCGTTTGTCGCAGTATTGGACTAGAACTCTTTCTCATTGTGATCAATACATTTTGTTATCCCGTGGCGAAGCACCCCAGTTGACTTCCTAAAGACGTTTAGTTTCAAATTAGCTGCCGCAGATAGGCTGTTGGCAGCAATTAGCTGCAAAAGAACCGTAGCACTCCCAACTTGCCAGAGCTGAGCCTCAGGATTTAGTCTTATGCTAAATCGTTGCATGATGCTGATAATTGTGCGTAAATTTTTTAAGCCTCTGCTTTCGTTTTTGCAAACCAAGCTGTAAGCTCCTTAGCGCGTTGTGTGTTCAGGCAGCGGATTGGTCGCGCGTGAACCACCTGGGCAATGGAAGAGGCGGCGTGGAGCTCAACTACACCTGGTCGTTACCTCACTTCCCCAGTCGAACCAAGAAAAGATGCGTCTTCCGGATGAGGTGCTTGTTCGCATATTTACGTTGATTGTTTGGTTGGAAAATATTGTTTGCTTTTTACTCTTGCGATGGCGAACTCCACACCAACTGTACAATAAACGGTGTTCGTTCACGACGTTTCATTGCAGATATAACATATCTACTGACGACTACGATCCTTTTTCAACGAACTCCGAACATAACCAAAAGAAGTAAGAGTTGTTGTGGATGACCTTTAATACGCCTGAACGTTAGCGTTTTGTATCGTTGATCCATATTTAGAAGCACCTAGCCCTTGATAAACGTTTTAGCCAGAGCTTCTGTGATGTCATCCGTACATTTTAAAGTCTTCACAATGTTGATCTTGCGCTCTTGTGCGATTTCTTGGATATATGTTTATTGTATACAACGTCTTCACTTCCACACGCAACGCGCAAGGTTTAAGCATACATCGCAATGATAAGGAACAAACAAATACAAATGAACTCGAAGATATATACGTGGAAGTAGTATAAAAGCATACGCGTGATGGCGCTAATACATTTACTTTGATGAAACACAAGTACAAAGGGCATACACATGGTTGACATCATCACTATTTTTGTAATGAAGTGCTGCGATGACTTTCCAAATGCACCGATTTATAGAATGCATGTGGGTAATGGGAGGCTACGAAGGACCAGGGGTCATTTAGGCTGGATATAAATATATATGCCATTTACGTGTGTTGTATGACTGCATGTATTATTTTTGTTTTGATTCAGACTCATGGTACATAACAAACTGCTTGATTTTGTAGTTGTGCAGAAATTATTTACGTTATTCTAACTCAGCAAAGTTCATGTTTCTCATTTTGTCATTACACTGGTAGTTAATTAGCCAGATTTCAGAGATGCTGCTACATTTTTATCTTTTTTATCATTCCTGCTTTGGATTTTGTGCTCAACCTCCTGAATCGAATGATTTTATTTGAATGCCTTGCCTTTTTCTAATACGCTCCACAGGCTGCTTGTCAGAGGAGTTGACCGTTCGTTCGCCAGGTGAAAATTTTCGCGCTATATGATTCATTTTCCTTTTCCTACGTAACGTCAAAAGTTGAAGCGTTTGGTCTGAAGTTGGTTTTACGTAACACCTGAGCTCTTATCTACAACAATGAGTTTTACGCATAGCGGCTTCAAGTATTTTAATAGTGATTTCGGTATTTTTCAGATTCTGTGCAAATCCGAATCAGTACGCCACTGATTCACTTTCAGCAGTGATTACGCTCGCTGTGTTGCTCTGCATTTCTATTCATGTGATGTCGCCACCATTTGGGAACAATCTAAGACTTGTAAAAGCTATTTGTATCGAACTGACTTCGCCAAAAAGTAAATCGGACAAACATGGCGGAGTGACCTGTTTCCGTTTGTTTTTTTTACCGTTCCCTCGGATAAAATGGGTTTTGCCCACTCATTGTGTCATCGTTTGCTTTTCGTTATTTTCGTTTTCATGGGAGGCTTGGCGTTGTGTGCGCCCAAAGGTTGACAGCTCGTTAGTGAGAACGCTTGTCTATCGCTTAAATTATTAAATACGGAGCCATCATGAGGAGCGGGCACGCTCGAACAAGTAGCTTCATAGCAGCTTCGCTAAAACGTTTGCTTTGCTGTTAACTTCCCAAACGACACTGTTCGCAGGCAGCAGAATGTAGTGATGCAACGTTCACCGGTCGAACAAAACCCTCTTGTTAACATCGGGGCAGATGGCCAGCTACTCCAACTCGCCATCAATACCGACCAGACCGGGCGGACTTTCCAGGACAGAAGCCATGTTTTTTTCCTAACGCCCCGACCGGCAGGTACTTTCCTTGCTGCGCACGGCTGTCTCATGCCTTTGTTGATGAAGCTTAGGTTGCAAATGCACATTGAGAACTTTCCAGAATTTTCAGTTTTCATAATCGACAAGTGCAACTTTTTAACTCTTTCTTCGCGGTGAACACTGGTACAGAGGTATCCATGTCCTGGGATGTTATTTGGTTGAATTACTCTGGATGTAGTATCCTGCTAATCAATGTAAACAAAAGTTGGCCGACCCAGCTCGTAATTTCCAGTTCAGTGGTTGTTTGCGCTTTCTTCAGACCGTTGTCTCTCGCTCTGTTTTCTGTTGGGTGGCGATAGAGAGTAAGATTTCAACAACAGGCGACTGTCTGCGTGAAAAGTGGGTGGATAGCTCTTGTGGGCTGAATGATTTCCCATCTTCTGGGATTGCTCACAGATTTCAATAGCGATTGCGAACGTCAGACTAAACATCTGAAAGTGAAGTCAATAATTACCCACAAAATATAATATTGCTACCCTAAAGCTACCGATGCCAGTCGTACTCACAAAACGTTCTGTTCAAATTTCATGCCGATGTAAAGTCGTCATGAACCCGCTCAACTTACGTGATTGCTGCGCAAGCCCGGATGTTGAAGCGATTGCGGAGCCAACGTTTAACGCTTGTCGTTGAAGATATATTGAAAACGTTCAGTATGAGGTGTTGCCAGCAAAACTTGAAAAAGATTGAAAAAGTTGCTGGAAATCTTCGAATTACAAACCAAGAAAATCTTACACTACTCTGACACTTTCTCCCACGCAGAAGATACTTGCACGGTTGCCGGCGAATGCTCGTGTCCTGCGTGATTCTCACAAAAAAATGACTACTTTGTGAAAAACCTGCTCGCGTGACGTAATTGCCAAACGTTGTTGTTTTCCAGAAATCGCTGACAACGTCCACGTGGTCAACTTGAATGTTCAGGGCAAGCGTGGAAACATCGTTCAAGTCTACCCGGCCGTCGAGTACGACTTCGTCCCAAACAATCTCGTCATTAAGGAACAAGACCACGTGCATGTGCAATGGACCGGATCGAACACTCACAATAACGGTAATAGGCAGTGGCTTCGGTGATTTGACGTTATGCTTTTTGCTTTGACGTTATGCTTCAGCAGTAGTTGGGGTTTGCTTTTGCATCGCTTTATGTGCACAATATATTCCTGGTAGACTTGGACAACAAGATAATTCTAGTTGTCTAATTAGACGAATTAGAGCAAAGTAGTGTAGCAGTAATTCTGATGTAATATGTGAATAGCTGCTGTGCCCTAATTTCACATACAATTTCTGGTTTCACTGGAAATGTTACTTTGCCCAAAACCGTTATTCAACGGATAAAAAAATGCATCTCGCGCAAGGAAAGTGCAACGAAACGATGAAAGTGCCATGTCACAGTCGCATCACTTAAACCAGGCGTACAGTCACAGTAACAATTGTGATGAACGAACAGTAGCTGGTACCTCGTACCAAGCTTTGACAGAGTAACATCGGTTCCATGGTAACGAGTTCCCAGCCACCCAAGCGAACTGTAAAGCGCCGGTCTTGACGTACCAATCTTTGTCAATTGTCATCCTCATAATTATGCGAATAAATTCCGATTTGCCATGAATTGAACTTCTATTAAACTTAATTTAATGAAATGTAATTATAGTTCTAAATTTAGTTTAATTTCTAGTTTGCGCGAATTCAGAAATTCTAATCTAATTTCGGAAATCTGAGAAGCTCTAGTTTCAATTCTAATTTGGAAAAGCTGCAACAATTCTGGTTGTCCAAGCCTGATTCGTGGACCCGGTCAGCGCTTTGGGGAGATATTTAAGATTCCACGAATCAGCGGCAGCTCCGATTGTCATCAACAAGCAATTCAGGTGCCTATGCTTTGTCTGCGCCCGACTGAGAAAAGATCCACCGGCACCGGCCGGATGTTGCTCGCTCTTATGCAACATTGATTTTGTGGTTTATGCGGGTTCGGTGACGAGCAATGGTGGTTGGCCCATCGTATAATCTTGAGACGAGGTACAACATTTTCCGCTTACAGCCGACGCTTAAGCTGCTGATATCTCTGCTTTTCTCAAGAACTTGTGATAACTGCCCAGTTTTTCAACATTCTTGTGATATTCACGTTATAACTATCCAGATCAAGCAATGCGTGATAGCTTGCGCACATGCATAAAGCACGAACTCCTGAGAGTCAGAAGGATGCAAAACATTCTTCTGTGTAAACAACTCCGAAATTCGTAAACAGCTTTTAGATACAATAACCTGCTCGCGGTTGACATTTTTCTGCATGATGCTTCACGATGGCTTATGTGACGAGATTTTATCTGCAGTGCTCAGAGGCCCGGCCAGAAAATCTTGGGATGGTAAAAAAATTTCATCGCACTTGTTTACGTTAACTTCACTATATGGTAATTGATCAGATAGGGGGAGTTCTTTTTTCTCCTGGAATGTGAACTGCCGTAGCCGAATAATTGCGAGCAGGACGCACTATTAATTGCTGTAGGAAGTAAACTGCAATAAAAAAGCAATGACGATAAACGCTGTTTTCATCACATGCTGTATTGCGTTGCCTTTAAAACAAGGTTCTCAATAAACTTCGAGGAGGTGGTAGTACCCTTCTACGTCCCTGTTATACTCGCTAATTTGTACCGAACTTTGAGAACTGGCTTTTGTAGCAATGCCCAGCTCCCAATTCCCCAATTGTTAAAACGTCAACGACAGAACTCGGTGGTAAAAGGTTGGATCCGGCACGTGATGTTTATCACAGTAAGACTAAGGAATTGCGGCACAAGTTCTACAGCAAGCCGCGTACATTCCCCGATTTGCAGTAAATCTGTTGCTTCTTGGTGCTAATAGTGACAAACATGTTTTCATACAAGAAACGCTCCTGAAAGATAGCTACTAATTGAGAATCTTTGTGTCCACAATATCGCGCGGATTTTAGGACAAGATTGCTTTTGTGCTCGTCAGCTGCTCCTGGAGGCGATGGACAGACCGGAGACGCCGGCGAAGGGACAGCTGGCACCGATCGAAACAACTTGGTTGAAATGCCTGACGCTTCGGGTAACTTCCCAACGCCTTACGAATCTTCCACCATCTTCAAGAGTAAGACGACTTGTTGGTGTTAGCATTATGCTCTAGCAGGGCTGCAACCAGCTGACATTTTCGGCGGGCGCAAAATGATTGTAACGTGATCTTGTACCTCAAAACCAAGCATGTTTTGAAAATTTCGCGGGGAGGGCAATTGCCCGGTTAACCCTCATGGTTGCGGGCCTGCGTTCTCCAGTGACCTAGTCGGTACTAAAATCTTGCTAATATTTGAGCGAATCCTATTCAACCGCGAAGGCCTTTGCTATTTCTTGATAAAAAATATTAACCTTTGCCCACCCTCCAGTCGTTTTTACGCTGGTTTAGCAGCTGACTTATTCCAACCCACAGCAGAGTTTTGACAGATACGCAAGCGTTGTCTGTCATTCTTGCCAGCAGTTCCTGCCAAAGTTTTCAAATTTGCTTGTTTGCTTTCGCCTACATGCTTTTTCAAAGGAAACGTGTCTAGCACGTTTGCAGAAAGCAGCAGCTGCGCTTGGGCTCACCGATATCAATGTATCGTCCTTATCGACTTTGTGACTAATACCTTTTGGGATTTGACAGTGAAAAGAGCGCAAACATCAGAGGTAAACTGGAACGCAAAATGTCTACACCGCCTTTAGTGGCGTATAAGCGTTTTCGTGATGAAGAAACTTTTCACATTTTACGTACTTTCACCTGAATGCAAGAGGCGAGTTCAGTAAAATATCGAAACTTTTAATTCCCGGACATGAACTGCCTGCAGCACTACAGGACCACAACGAAGAGGCGTTTTGCGTGTCAGCGACCACTAAACTGTTGTTTCAGCTTTCAGACGATCTCACTATCTATGCAAGGAACAGAGCAAGATAGAGAAAATGTAAATGTGGCTGTGATGAAACTCTGCCCGGATCTCCATGACAACTCTTTCACATCCAGGCAGACAATTTTTGCTCTGCAGCAATTCGTATTGTAGTGCCAAAAAAGCCATCTTTCTATCTTTCGTAAAGGCCAACCGGTTTAGATATCTTGCGAAAGTTGGTGGAGAAGCTTTCAAAGGGCACCTGCGTGCTGCGGTTGGCGGAGAAGGCCGCTTGGAGCAATATCGCTGTAAAACAAAAAGATTGCGGCAGAAAAAAACAACAGAAACCACACAACAGCAAGAAACAGTCAAGTTCAATCACACAAAACACTCTACCACAACCTACTGTAAAATTTGTTAATGCACTTACAGAATATACAAGTCAAGCCACAACAAATGATGCATCGCACATAAGCAGACATTAACATACGAATAAAAGTTTTGTGACCTTAACCCTAAGCTATAGGGTAACAAGACTCTATAGTCCAAGACTGTCTTTGAACTGCTTTTCGTAAGGAATAGAATGACGTGTGTTTCGAGGCAGACCAAGAGGTAAACACTCTGGAAACCCAGACATAACTTCGCTTATCGCCAGAACATTTGCCCACTTTCCCAGTCAAAACCAGCTGAAGCTTTTTTTCAGCTTATTAGGATAGCTTTTCCTAATATGCAATAACTTGATAAAGGGAGCCATTATACGATCATAAAAGTGAAGCATATCCCGCCTGGATCCAAACTTTGATGCCATCGCTTTTTGTCACCAAGGTGATTTCGTCGAATTGTCATCGATTTTGAATGCGTTCTATTAAATTTCAATATCATCCACGCACTGTTGCGAATGAGCTGACAGCGCCTGGGTCTGTCCATTTCGGATGATTTGCTTGCTGAGAAATGCTGGAACTAGCGCAAATAATATTTGAAAGGAAACGTACAAGTCGTTGCCAACGTTTTACTGCAGACATGGAAGTTATGTGGAGTAGTCTCGGCAGCTACGGAGCAACAACCGCTGAGCAAGCCGAGAACGTCGCCATCCAACTGGCGTCGGGCTGCTACTACAGGTACGTGTGAGGCGTCAATTTGTTTTCGGACGCTAATAAGCAGTAGGTTTAAGCGAGGCCGTAGAATAGAGACTGGGTACAAAACATGAAAATTCTGTTTGAAAATTTCCTTTCCCATTCCACGTGATATACTCGTATTTTTAGCAAATATTTGATCTGCGTCAACGCTATCTTACGTTTGATAATTGGTGCCACTTGACGCACTTAATTTTCTTGGATTCTTGCGCACGTGTTTCCGACTAAAGCGATTTTTCTGTTGGCAGCACAGGTCAACCCGCGTCGCATTTCGTCCTCGTCGCACTGTGGCAGTGGTTCTTAAACTGGGGGGGCGCGCCTTCCTTGGGGGCGTGAAAGGTTCGCAAGGGGACGCGAGCATGTTGCAGCAATATGTTGTTGGAAAACAACATGAAGGCAAATTAATTGTTCTTTTGCTTTTTGTGTTTGATTTGGAGATTAGGTGAGGGACGAGTAACAATGGCTAACACTAAAGGGGGCGCGGCTAAAAAAGTTTAACAACCTCTGCACTATGATTATTTGCCACGCGGCGATTCGTAGAAAAAATCCAATTCGTACGAAAATCCAATCGATGTCGACATTTTTTGTGTTCTGGACGAAACATTGTGAAGGCGTTTGTCTTCTAGAAGTATTTGTCATAAAATCGTGTGCTTCTACAAGACTTCTACGTGATGTGCACATCAATCATCATTAGAAACGCGTCGTTGCAAAGGCAGCAATTTTTTTGCGCAGAATTGCAAGTGCTCCACCTGCCTGTGCAAAGATGATTCACACAAAAACTTTTGCGTGCTTCTAAATAAATGATAATATTGCCAACTTTTGGTTTTCGCCTATTTTCCTCAAATGCAAATGCAGCAGCGTCGATGGCAGGATATTTATGTCGTTGTTAGAGGTATTACCCCAAGGTTTACATGCAGTTCTTAAAATTTAGTGTTGCTTCCAGCTTCAAATTATACTTGGTCGTATGTGCTAAGAATATACGCATCATACACCTTGACCAAATAGTGGAATAATAACATGCCCGCTATCACCAACTTCTGGGTTGCGATGCTCCTGGCAGTGTTTTTGTCTGGATGTCTGCTTTGATGCAGTCAGGCGCAGCCTGTTCAAGGAGTCTACTCGTAGCTTCTCAAATTATTGGATCGTTTACGGTACTAAGTATATCACGGAAAATGTGAAGGTGATTGCATGAACTCAAAGCTTCCTAACAAATTAAAACGGTGCGCAGGTTTGAGCTCATCACAGATCTTTTGTAGCTCAAATCCTGCGAGGTATGAATTATAAATGACCGAACGAAAACTTCAGAATAAACTGCATGAATCAATGTAGTTGCCATTAGTAGAAATACAGGATTGTTCATTCCGCTAGGTGGGGTAATGAATTAGTTCAAATACCGAGCATTGCTGGAGTCCTGAAGACCTGTTGCTTCTTTCGGACAGTTTTTGTCAAACGTCACAACAAAACGTTTTCTTGTATAACTGAAGCACTGGCTTTGTGCCAGGTCATCTTTGTCGTCATGTCATTCAAAGATATATTTTGTGATGTAATCAAAACTGTCTACTTTGTTGAACACTGCGTTGCAATGTTTTCTTTTTGTCAGAGATCCTAAGATTCTAATTTCTTATTAAAATCCACCTTACAGTAAATTTTGATTACAAATCTGGTTTTGTGCCGATGGGAATCGCCAAAAAAATGTATTCACAATTTATTGTCAAGATTTCTATGTACAGAAAAAGTCCTTAATCACTATTTTGCTTGACGATTAACTTCAACCGATCATGGGGCTGCAATTCGGGAGTTCTGTAGTTTTTGAGAAACGACAACACCTTCAACCATTCTAATTTTCAGGTGCACTGTGGCCTGGAGTATTGACGCCTGACAGAGATCCAGCTATTATTCAAGTCGGTTTTTTGGCTCAGACATGCTGCAGCTTGACCCAACGTTTATCATTGTTGACTGGGCAGCTCAGTAATCCTTGCCCGAGTTCGCTTTGAATTTTGTTCAAAGCGATCATCCTCTGATTTGCTTGTTTTATGGGCGTGAGCACAGACAAAACTTTTGTTTCTGCTGAAAGTGATTTTCTAATTTAGACTGCACTTTACCCACGAGGGTGAACTTGCACCGGTGTGTTTGCAGATGCAAGACGAAATCGCAGAACTGTCAGAAACAATCTGTTGATGAGAAGGCTCCACTGAACCCTCAGCTGAACAACGCACCCGCTTCCTGCGAGGGCTTAGTCTTCAAGATGAAGCGAGGTGTCTACCATTACATGAACACGCGCAACAACAACTTCTCCAATCGAAGTCAGAAGGGAAAGATCACGGTTTTGAAATGAGTTTTTATGCCAGTTTTTTTCGGTTTAGTTAGTTTCTTTTTTATGCAATATAACTTGTGTGTCTCAATAACAGTGGTTTTTGAATGAGTCCTCAAGCAAGCCAAGTAGTATTGTTTAAACGTATCATGCGATACAACGACTGCGAACCTTAGTATCGTATTTTTCGCCACCGCGTGCAAGCCGGCAGGCCGTTGTTGCGGTCACGTCTTGAAGGAAAGGAGGCTTCGAGCTCACGCTGACGTCACACAACGGCAGCAGAAGCGCGTATTTTCGAGGTTTTGCATAGAGCATCTGTTTGCAGTTCGCTGGGTAACCTGCAACCGCGCGCTTCCGAAGTGCTCAAAGGGCGGTGGCCTGTGACGCGTTGCGGTCGTTGCCAACGCATTGATGCCATCGCGCTTGGCCTACATTGAACTTTTGTGGCGTTCGCGCCGTTCGTTCCACACTTCCAGTATTGACTCACTCTTGGCGGACTTTGCCACTGTGCTGTTTTCTGCCTTTCATCTCATGCACTTCTTGCGATTCCTGTCGCTTTGACTATATTTGCGTTGTATACAATTTTTGCCACTGCTAGGGTTTAGTTTAGTGCTTTGACTTTGTTGTGATGTCTTGTATTAAATGTATCTTTTTTAGAAAACGACTGTTTTCTGGAAAATTTGAATGCGCTTTATATACAATACTTGTTCCCGTGAACTCTCGTTATTAAAGTTTAAACAAAATTTCTGGCGAAGACTTGTTATAAGAAGTGTGCGATTCTGACAAAGTTCAACCTCGTCTTTCTTCAGCATGAGCATGTAGGCCGTTGCTTACCCCGCTACATATTGAGGCTGTTCCAGTTGGTTGATTTCTGCAAAATATTGATTTTGAAAGTTGTAAAATTTTCAACTCTTCAGTTTTTGTGATTAGAAGCCCTAGTTGACTAAAAACTAGGAAATGTGGCTGTGGAGTGAACAAATTGATTAAGTGTTTACTACAAAGTCAAATCCATGATGCTAAAGCGCCCCAGTTTTTTGTCTTGAAATCAAGTCTTTTTTTAACATACTTACTTTGGGGACAATTGTCCCCCAGTCCCAACGTCTTCCTCTTCAGCCAAAGCCATATCCCCAGCCCAGTCAAAAGTCCTTTGAACAAAGAACAGTGATGACATTCGACCGCAGACCAGCAGACATTACTGGTCCGGTAGTTCTGGGTTTATATTGCCTCCCCACTCAAAATCTGATAAAAATGGCCCTGCATGAAATTACGGCATATAGGCAAGGCTAGCTTAATCTTTTTCTCTTATCGTTCGATCCTTAGCAACACACCAACGGCACATCACTACATAACATGACGCCTTGGCATTGGCGACGAACATTTCTTGGCATGTCTCATACTATTTTGTAATGTTCAGTGTTCAACAAGTTTCACAAGCTGTAGCCTGGTCATTAGGTGGACTTCTTAACACGAAATTTAGGCGGTTGAAGTGAAGAACTCTGCAAAGGTAACGTTGCTCAGTTTCAGTAGAACTGATGTTTTCCTGTATGACGTAATGGTGTCGGAAAATGACATTCTTGAAGTGTGATAGTGCAGTTGCCGCCATGATTTCCCTTAACGTGTTGGTTTGATACCCTGGAATTAGTAACGAACCAAGTGGTGAGGCTTACTGGAGACAAAAAAACAACAGGGAAGAAAAGTTGACGAATAGGATGGGTCCATATATGCGCATGTAAAGAAAGCAGACAAACAGAAAGAGCAATGATGAACAAGGTGGCGACAAGCCGAAAACGCATGAATCATAATCAGCAGTGTAAAACAAGACCCATTGCAATTTGTTAGTGTTAGATTGTTATTTCAAGATGCTGAAGAAACATGACATTTCATTTGAAATTCTTGTAAGCGATGTTGAGGGTTGGAAAGGACGGCACTTTTATGGTCAGTCCCGTGCGGCATTTAGCCTCGCTACGCCACTGATCATTAGCAATATGTTATCACAGTGCAGAACGTAAGGAAACTGTGCGCTTGCTTAATTACAGTTGATAGCAGAGCAAAGTCACCAGCGGTAACCTCTCCAGCAGGGTGGCTAACCCGTGGCTCGCGAACTGCATGCGGCTCTTTGCCCGGTCTCGTGCGGCTCTTACCATATGGCGCATGGGCCAAGGCCCCTCATTTTTTCTGGGGGACCTGGTCCGCCACTTTTACATTTCGCATTTTGCTTAAATAAGTTTAAGCAGCGCAATTAGTGTTTGGTCCATTGTTAAAGTAAATCGCTTAATGAACAAAACTTCCGATAGTTTTTTGACGTGCATTTGCCTTCCACTTTGAAAAACTTTCCTCCACCACTGGCTCTTATGTACCGTATTTATTTGATTGTTAGCCCCCCTTAATTTTAAGCCGCATTTGAACATAGGTTACCTGAGCTTCTGAGATAGTTTCGTGTTACAGCGTTTTTGCTTTTAATTGGCAACCCTGGTAATGATGCAAACACTCACTGCAACTGCCTTCTGTTCATCATTATCCCTCCTGCGACGGAGCGTGCACAGGTCCGTAATCAGCTTGGATCACCAGGAGGGGCGCAGAGTTTTCTGAGACGGGTCCAAATTTTTTGAACTACGTCCGATAATTTTAATCGATGTCCAATACATTTTTCCAGGGGGGACGAAACATTTTCTAGGAGGGGCTACGGCCCCCCTGCGCTCCCCCTGGTTACGGGCCTGAGCGTGCACGTTTGCATGTTATGCTGAAGAGAAGAAAGATAATGCGAAAAGAGAGTTTGGTCAACAAAACGTAGCTAGCAAAGACTGAATCAATACCTTTCGATAAACTAAAGAAAGAGATGTTAGCCCCCCTTAATTGTAAGCCACACGAAATGATGAAAAAAAATCATTATAAGTCGCGGATTGCAATGGGATAACTACGGTAATTACCGTTTTGGTTCATGTACATGTCGCAAAATTTTGTACCAATTGTACGCCTTGAAAGTCGGAGTTCGACTGACGCATGAGATGCGTTGAGACTTACACGCGCATTGCGTGGAAGTGTGCCTGGTGACATGTGCAAGCACATACACACGCGAGCGCATTTACGCGACACACGTGTTAGTCACCGCGTTGCGTGGAAGCGCGCTTTGTGGTTTGCGCAAGAACATACACAAGCGATCACATTCACGCGGTTTTTGTAAACTTCTGTCATTTATCATGTTGGTGTGTTTAAAATGAATCTAGCTAAGCAAAGGTATGTGTGTGAGTGAGAAGGATATGGGTTCATTTGTGCCCATGTGTATGATGCGGCTGTTTGAGGAAACACATCAAGAAATGTAGCTCTTGGTCTCTGACTGGTTGGCCACCCCTGCTTTACAGCAATGGCAGTTCTATCGTCGAGACTTGAAAAGAGCTAAAGGACTTATTGCAGGTAAACAAAATTTATCTACATTTCCCTGATAACTGTTCGTTATCTTGAAGCGCAGAGTGGCTGTTTGATATGTCAATAATTAATTAATAAGGTACGCACTCAGACGTGTTTCGCTATGGTTCATATGCTCCGGAAAAAACTGGGCAGTTGCGTAGCCCTGCTACGCAGGGGGCTACGCAACTACAGCCAGTTCAAATTTTTTCGGGGCATTTATTTTAACCTTGAGCGAGCAATAGCATATTGTGTGAGACACCACCTCTTAAACCATAAAACGACAAGATTTGTTAGAAATTGGGGTGGGGCGTGGCCCCTTTTTCCCCTGGCTACGCCTATGAAACCGGTCTGGCCTGCGAAGCTGTGAATTCTGTTTTGAAACATCGTGTTCTGTAATGTACTCATCAAGCTGCTTTGAAAATATCGAAGTGGTTTCACGAACGACCTCACTTAGTCATAAAAGGTATGAATAGGAATTCATTAGCATTACCTGCAGCTCAAGACGTGCCGTGTGCAAAGGATAAGTGCTGCGAACCGGCGACGTAGTGGGGGAAACGACGGCCCACACCTCTTTTGAAAGGGGTACGGCGTTTTTATCTGACAAGATTCCTCCTAGTCGTTGTTTTTGTGAAAGTCTAAACCAGTGGTTCTCAAACTTTTCTGCACGTTGACCCCCAATTGAAGTATACAATTTTCTGTAGACCCCGTGGCCTAGCCCAACAGTTACTAATACTAGGAAAGTATGTGTAAAAATAAATAAAGAGCGCCTACGTACTGAAATGTTGCACGTACGAAGCGTACAAAGTTTTGCAAACGTCTACAACACAAAACCTTAACCATGAATTTTAAAACAATGTGATTCGAAGGAATTTAATGGAATAGAAACACTCTATGTTGGAAAATGCATGTACTGAGCTCTTTCCTTACAAGGCATATTGATTCACTGTCACTAGCTTTGCAAAAGTATTTACTGTGGCTATCACTCCGGTTTGCAACAATTGTTCTCCGTCCCAGGGTTGCTAGATATTTTGCGTAGCTTATGGCCAAAATCCTGATGAAAAAAAGGCCAATATGGCTGTTTTTTAAACACAGTATGACCAAAATTACAAATGTTTTAACTATGGTAAATTATATATACATAAGGTCTCAAATTGTTTGGAAGGCAGTATATTTTTTGCCGAAAAAATTGGTTTTGTCAAACAATCAAGATTTGACCGAAAAAAACAGCAATATCAGTCGTGAACTTAAAATTACGTGTTACAGCTTGTCTGTTTTTATCGTAATAAAACTTAGAACCATATAATAGATACAATTGTGGAAACATGCTTCAATTCTGATGCATATCTGGGTTAAAGAGTTTGAAATTAATTTTTCAATTCAACGACAAGGCTAGAATTCTCTTGATCTTGTGCTCCAAATATATGAACAAAAACAAAGCCATGAACTGCATTATGTTGATGATCGTAATCAGTTAGTCACATACTCAAAACCATCATTAAGTCCACATACAGTATATGAACAAAAGGTTAGGAACGCTGGAGAGCAAACGCTGAGTCATTTGACAGATCCGACTGAAACGCTTGTACAAAATCTGACTGCAAGGTCTATATACAGTAATTACTACACATTTCAAATATTACAAGGTTGAGGTACTGCAGATTGTTACTGTAAAGTAATGAGAAACTTCTAAAAAGTAAAAACTAACCAACAATGTAAAATACTTTTATTACATCCAGGGGTGTAGTGGGGTGGGTACGGGTGGGAAGGCACTCCAAAACCTTTTTGCACTACAGCAACGCTACTTGAAGATTTACATTATTCATTTCAATTTCTACGTGTAGCTGATTACGATAAGTACTGTAAAGGAGATTTTTACGAATGAGGGCATCTCAGCAATATTTGGTGTTAGAGTTCGGCTTTACCTAAGCCAGGGGTGTAGTGGGGTGGAAACGCGTGGCAACGGCGTTCCTCACCTATTTTTTTAGCACTAAACCCCTGATTATATCAATCACACAACTGAGCGCAACAGTCTTCAGATGCAGTACGAGTGCAGCAACTGCCAATGGTGACCAAAAAAGTATCACTGACTGAAACACCTGCATAAAACCTACTGTCTGCAAGGTATAAATCATTGCTGCACACTTGAAAGCAATGTACCATGGCGTTACTGTAACAGTAACATGAAGTCTGACCACAACTACAAAAAGACAAAATATTTAATGAAAATTTCATTTTACAGTGACAAAATGAATAATGGCCAAAAAACGGCCAGATTTTGCAAAATGCGTTTTTTCATGGCCAACGCACTTCAAAAATGGCCATGAAATGGCCAATCTGGCAACCTGCTCCGTCCAACTGCGTAGCCTACTGCTGTACTACCAGTCTCGCAACTGCCAAACTGCGACACATGCACCACAATATTGTTTATGACGTAACAAACAGAACAGTTTTCATTATGTCATCACAGTGGATGATTTAATATTAAACTATTAGAATCGAATGTACTTTCAAACTACTGTAGCTGAGATTTCATCAGCCCTCTTAATTTTGTTTGATCTGTTGGCCGTTTGCATTCCTTGCCAGATTAACAATAATTTTGATTTGAAGGCTTCATTGCTCCAGTAGACCCCAGCAGTTATTCATTGCCCCCCTGGCCATTCAGTGATCCCATTCGACCCCGTGACTATTTATCGACCCCTTGGATGGTACAATTGACCCCTGGGGGTCGATATCGACCACTTTGAGAACCACTAGTCTAAACAAAAGTTTTGGACAACTTTGGCTGTTGCTTGAAAAAACATTTGTAAAAACTCCCTCACTTTTTCAGTATTGTCTTCAGCATTGTATCCCGATGTCTAGTTAGGGGAACGCTGTTTTCCCAAATATCTGAAAGGAATAATGACATTCTCTGAGGTCGGAACCAACGTAGTGACGATTATGTCGTATTTTTTAGCGAAATTCTTCACAGAATGTTTCCAAACTCATGTCAGCAAAACATCTTTTTTCTTAACAATGCGTCTCCCCATAGGCGTAGCCATGCGGGGGAAAAGGGCCATGGCCCCACCCAAAATTTCAAGCATATCTTGTCGTTTTGTGCTTCGAAAGCTGGCTACGCTGCTGCTCCCCCTTCTTAGATTTTGTCGCTCCACCCCTGTCTCAATGGTCGAACCATATACTAATGATTGTTTCTTTTACTTGTGAAAGCGCGAGCCATTCGTTTGCAAACACTTGATGCACCAAATCTGCAGGTATCACATTTCTGCGTGACTGCCACCGTATAGTATGTTTCGTCACGCTAGAGATATTGTCATACTTTTTTGCTGCGGTTCACGTGCATTTTCAGAAGGTTCAGAAAAACTGGCAATGTCCTGCATTGCGCAACTGTGACTTCAATCGGCGTTGAACCATCGGTATGCGTAATTCATCGTTAAACTACCTTGAAAATCAAAAGTAAATTAACCAACCAGTCCTCGTGATTATGAATATTGAAAAAGTGTCGGGACATCATGACGTGAGTTGCGCATCTCGTTGGGGTGGTCTGCAATATGCGCTACATACAGAGAGGACACGTAGATGAATGCATTTAAAAAATTTTTATTAACTCGCCTTATAAATTTACAAAAACTTGATATGCCAAACATGATTAGACGGCCAACAGTTATGCAAGGTATGTTTGGTCGGTCAAGCGAGATTGGATGTAGGGTATGTCATTTGGTTCTTGAGGCAAAAATCAACACTAACTTCTGTTCAACCGTTTGCAACTTTGACTCCAGTTCGGCTATCACGTTGATTGATTGCGCCAGAACTGGAAGTGAATTTCACCGCGGTACAATACACTTGGCATCTAAGTCGGGTAATGCTTTTCAGCAATTACACGAATGGAAAATTATCTAAACAAGCATTCAGGTGCCCGGCAACGGCAAATTGAGAATGGAACAAAATCTTTTTTTGAATTTTGCTTAAAACGTCGTCTGCAAACTTTTCTTTTTGCCATAACACATGTTTTAAACCTGCCAGGATGTGATAATCGTTAATTATGCTGCTGCTGCTGCTGCTGCTGTATTTGGTATGATGTAACTGATTAACATATCTTCGTGTTGGCGAACGACAGTTTTTTCTCACATATCATCTTACTGTCGATATGGTGAATAAAACCTAACTTCAGAACTGTGTCGTTAACGCAGGTTTGTTTTGAATTTGAAAAGTTACGAATGTTACAACTAAAATCAATTACGCATAAAACTGTTTTTGTCTTGAACTACTGTAATGACTGCGAGTTAAGCAATTTCTCTTTGTTGAAAGGTAAGGTTTGTTCACGTATTTTTGTGACTCAAACCACGAAATAACGGGAATGTAATAAAACGAACAACAAAACAAAGTGTAAAACTAATTGTATGGTAATGAAAAATGAAAAGAGAAAAACGAACGAAAAGGACTTAGGAAATTCTGCAAATCAGTGTGAACAACATATTTGAAAAAAAGGGTTGACCCAAGACCTTATGAGTCTTTTTTTGTGGTTTTTCCCCACAAGTAGTTTTTGCGTTTTTTCCCCACTTAAGTAAGTCAGACAAAAATGAAGAAGAGCCAGTCAACTACTCGGCCAGAATTGCAATTGGCATAAAGCAACACTAAATTGAAGAAGTTATAAGTTGCAAGGAAATTGAAGTAACAAAAGGCAACAATTTGAACATCAAGCAGAAGTTTGCCTCAAAGCATAACATCAAATAAAAACAAAAAACAGAGGGTGGAAAGCATGCTTATGTGCAGGTAGTGTGGGGTGAGCATTTGGAAGGACGAGTGATACTACAGAAAGAAGAGACACTACAATATATACAAAAATATAGAAAAATGAAATTGAGAGAGAGCCTTCAAAGTTTATGGAATTTCAGACAAACGTTTGTGACCAACATACATTAAAGAAAGCTGACCCAGAAAACTGTTGTTATTCTAGGTAATTTTTTGCGAAGAAGCAAGCCTTGTTTAATAACTGCGAACTCATGCAATCTTTCAAAAGTAACTGTTAAAGTGTTTAGACAATCCATAGCTATCAAAAAGTACATAAATCTGGCAGTGGGTTTTCATATAAGTCAAGAATTTTAATAATTCCATGCTTAGAATAGAAAATATCCGTTTTAGTTTTAGTATATTTGAGGGACTTTACAGTTTATAGTGAAATCTAACTAGACGAAGTAAAGTAGTGTTTGTGGTTTTTCCCCAATTAAGTAAGTCAGACAAAAATGAAGAAGAGCCAACTACCCAGTTCTGAGCACTGATATGATGGGGTAGTTTTTTAATTTGAACAAAAATCCGCGTGATTTAGAAAGTTGCGCTACTACCTTTTCTGTTTGAGGCTTCTAATTAAGTTCATCACCAAGTATCATGCCAAATTATTTTAAGTTAGCTTGCTTTAATGTTGGTTGATTTTTAATATAAACACAAATGTTTTTGTTGTTAACGTTATTCAACAGCAATAAATGAATTTGAAATTATTGATACATAATTTGTTAGCACGAACCTAGTAGTCAACTTTGTAAGTTTATCTTTTGCTAGTCTTTGTAGATTTTTATATTTTTCCTGGAATTTCAAGATTGATGTCATCAACAGAGTTGGATCAATTGCAAGTGTAACTGAATATAATCGATTACAAATTTTGATGTAATTATAATTTAATTGATAATTTTGTTTTTGTACAATTGTAATTTGAAAAATGTCTAAATTACAAACACATTTTGGTTCCAACAACTTCGCAAAGTTCGAAAAAACGCATAAACAAAACCAGTGCTACACTTTCCATATGACCTGCTGCAGATGCTATCGCAACATAGATGTATACTGCATAGAGTTTGTCGGATTCACACAGTGCCGCAGCAGCCCAACTCTGCCCCCACCCTAAAATGCTTACAGGGCCCCTTAGTGATGATTTCTAAAATAAGATTCGACGTTATGACACATCTCGAGACCGAATGGCTTTCACAACAAATATCCTAATTATTAATTTTTTCTTAGTTCGCTCTTTTTTAGTTCCATTTGCCGACACAATTCCGGCAGAACTGTCCCCAGAAAGTCTTCAACTGGGGGATTCATTTGAAAATTTGTATTTCATTCACAACACAGCATTTGCAAATTGTGCGAATTAATTATAAAATTATTAAATATTTTCCCGCAAATACCCATAATAGGCTCATAGTTTGCAACTAAAAATTTTTGAACGAGCTTAATAAAAGGAATTGTGTCTTAATCACTGTCTTTTAATGAACGACGATTGTTTAAGAGATTTTGTTATGAAATGCAAATGCTAAAAATTTCCAGGAAATCCCAATCAAGTCTATTGTTCAGTTATGAAAACACTGTTACCGAAGGAGCAAACCTGAGGTCGGTCAAAGCAGTGCGCCGCAATGTACGTTTTCTTCATTAGCGCAAATTGATAAACTTTACCATGAGCTCAAAGCATGCGCATTGTGCTTTTAATTGACCGAAATATGCATGTATTAACGTTTCTGATGTCTAGACTTGTTAATCTCCTGGTGCATGGCACATGTTTTGATTAATAACCTTTTTGTATCTCAAATAGGCTACAAATGTTAACAAATACAGACTAAGGCCTATGTGGACGCAACATGGTTAACATCCATAATCCACTAACTGCATTACGCTGTTGGGACAAGCTTAGCAGTAATTGCTAAATAAACTCTTCTAAGTTCTAACTACATTATTAACTCCATCTTGTTTCCTGAACAGTAGGCTGCGCAAATATGTAGCTTTGGTTGTAAGCACCAAAGGTATCTTGCTTCTATGCAGTACAAAATAAGAGAAGACTGCCTAGGTACCCATAATAATTTTTTCACATCAATCACTATGCAAAATACGTCGATCCAGTGGTCTGACTTCCGGACGTATACAAGTAGGCATGTAGGCTGACTTCACGTTCAACACTCCAAGCAACGAATGCTGACGTTTTACGCTCAAGCGTCATATACGTTTATTACCTCACGAACATATCAGGTACTGGTCCATCTACAAATAACAGGACATAATAGAATACGGATTGATAAAAATCTCACTAACTTCTAGCGTTTCGCATGTCAATTTGGAGGGTTTGAAGCTTTGTTTAGGGGTTAAGCCCACAAAAGTCCCCCTGTGGAGACGGGACTGAATTTCGGGTCCCCTGTTACAGCGCTGGCCCCACATTTCGGGGGTATGGAGGGAGGCTGATACGGCTCTGGATGCACAACACGATCGCACACACGGTGGGCAAACAGGTCGATAAAGAGCGAAGACCGCGTCCAATGATTTTACGTGACGCGTTGTTGCGGCATTTAATTGCGATATGAGAGAACCACAGAACATTTCTGTGGAGCGAGATAGCATTCGCTGCAGCGTTTCTTAGCCTTTGACAAAACACTAACGTAGATAGGTCAACGAGAGCTAACCAGTGGCTGCAACATCCAATGATTCCAAGCCGCTGCATCGAAAAAGTATCTACCGTGCTGTGCGCAAGTTTAAAACAATGTAATGATGTGCTGTGCGCTGTGTCTTGCGTGTAATGCACAGAAATTTTTTTCACTTAGTCCATGCTTTGCAGGCGTTTTAACTAACTGTTTAGGTTTGAAGCAGTGTTTGCTTGTTGTGAGGGAGTGTTTAGTTAAATTTTGAGTGAGATAGTTTAGGTAAATCAATGCAAAGTAACTTTTGTTTTGTGCTTATATATTCAATCTTTATTCATCCCGAAAGAAGCACTAATCTCAGAAAATCACAATATATTGTAGAAGTTCTAGCATTTTTAAATCAATGATCAAAAAGAATCACTTGAACTCACTGCTGAATCACTTCCAAGACTATTGTCCAATTTTGTAAATCTATAACCGATACTGACACCTTCTGCAACAACTGCAAAAAGAAATTCAGATTTTCAACTACAGCAACATCTATTTGATTACACATTTGAAGAGATCTAGGGTGCGAGAACAGCCTAGATCTGCAATACATGAATTTTAAATACTCTCCTTGCTTGCTTACCGGAAGGAGTAAGCTACTTTGTTCACAGAAAACAATCTTACATTCAAGAATGCCTGCAGGATCCATAATTTTAAAGTCTTAAAGTCTTACACTGGAATGCGTTTGGCCAAAGTAGCCAACAGTATAAATTCTGAAAGAGAATATGTAAATGCTGCATCATGCATGCAACGCAAAAACTAACTTTAAGAGCAAAGAATGTGACGATATGGAATTCGCAGCTCGTTATGTTGTAAAAAGTATCTTGACAGGTCATGAAAAGTCATTCCCGCTCTCAATATGATCCAGTCACCGGATAAAATAAAAAATCAAGATTATTTCGTGTTGAGTGAGCGTGCTTCTGCCTTTCAAGGAAGCAGTGAAACAAGTTGAGGGAGAAAATATTGTGACATCTTGTTGCATTTGTCCTGTCCTGTGAGTTAATGAAAACAGTGGAACAACTAAAGAATTCAAACCTCAGTTATTTAGCGAAATTGGGAGCGAATCGTCAAGATTTTCTTTCCAAAAGATTTTTGTTGTTATTTATTAATTCTTTAAATAACAGACTTGTTCCCCTTTTGGACGTAAGGATTAAAAACAAGTAGATTGAAGATGATGTTCAAAAAGAAGAAGCTACGCAAGTGCTGATATAACTCATGTGGCAAGTAGGCTTGGTCAGCATGAAAAAGATAGTAGCAGCACCAGCTCAGATGATGAAAAAGAAAACACTGCAAAAACTATAGTTAGTTGGTTTTGGCAGCAGGTGCAAAAAAGAAAAGCACTAGCAATTCAGTAAGGGAGAGGAGAGATACTTGGAGGAAGAAATCGTACATTCTGACGAGGAAGATCTATCGAAACAAATCCTTTCCAGCAAAGAATCAGACACTAAGATCTTATAGAGTATATATTTCGCCTACTAGGTAGGTATCATCAGCTATTTCACGAAGACCAACTAATATACGGGTATTGGAAGAAAACATTAGAAGAACTTCTCACACTTGCCGCTTTAGCTAAGGACTATTTGGGACTAACAATAACATCAGCCCCATTAGAAAGACATTTCTCAATTGCGGGTGACTTATATACTGCAAGAAGAAATTTTCTGGGTACAGACACTTTTCGCAGCGTAATGTGTGTCAAATATCATTCAACCATATAACTGAAAGTTAAAGTGTACTTGAACCACTATGGAAAGTAAACACTGAACCACTGTTGTGCCTTTCTTCATCATGTCTTTTGTTTTCTCTTTTGGTTTGTTTCCCTTAGTCTGTAATTCTTATGCTCTATCTGGTTATCACTATCTCACAATTTTATATTTGTTACTTTTCCAAGTATTCTTCATTTGGTTGCTTTTCACGTAAAAACAAAAAAGTTCAAATTGCAAGTAAGCATTGATGTGAAATGTGTCCTAACTCGACTTCAGGAATCCTCCAAGTTATCTGTACGTATTGTTTTCATTTTATTACTCAAAGAATTTGTAATTGCGATGTGTAATTAAGAGCAATTGTTATTTGATTCTTTCAGCACACAGCAATTGTAATGTAATCGAAAAATTGGAAAGAGTAATTGTCATTGAACAGAAATAATGTAATATATCCAACTCTGATCATCTGTATATAAAACAATATTAAAGTTGGAGGGTTTTGCAATATCATTAACATGTATAAGAAATAGCAAAGGTTAAAGGACACCGCATGTTACGTGTAAGAAAAAAGATTTAATATCAGCTAAATAAGTGCATTGAACCCAGTTGTCCATGTAGGAAGCAATAAGCTCTTGGGTTGCTCCTCTTACTCCCTAGTGAAACAATTTTTGAAGTAAGATGTTATGATCAACAGAATCAGACGTCTGCTCAAGTCTAGGAACAATGTACATGCTATTGGTTTGTTATATAATCATGTCATCATACATGGCAGCAACTGCTAATTCACTAGAATGAGTTGTTCCAAAGATATATTGCTGTGTGGTGTGGCTTACGATTTTTAAAAGGCTGGGACATTTACCTTGTGCCACACATTCATTAGAAAATTCAGATAACCATGAAGATAAAATATTAGCAGACAGTTTTAAAACTGTGCTGGGATGTCATAAATTTACGTTTTAGAGATGAAATTATTTAGCTTATTTCACAAGCAGTGGTAAATTCAAATAGACACAAGTTTGAAAATGACTCATTGAAATACGTTGGGAAGGGTCAATTTTGGAGGATATATATTTTTGTTCTAGACTGACAGTTGTGAAATTCTGTACCTACCTAATTATTTTGTGCTTGAAAAGTGTACCTTTTTGTGGCTGAAATCGGTCATAGTGCCAAGTGTTGTATGCAGAGGTTATTTTGAAGCGTGTAAGAAAGACAACACCGAAACACAAAGTAGAACTCTATCAGTTAGTTCTTTGAAAAGCTAGCCAAGTTTTCTGGTTTCAATCACATCGACTTTAATGAAACAGTTTAAATGATGGAACAATGCTGAATACTGAGCAAAAATGGGTGCTGACCACTAGCTCTGAAATGTCTATTAAGCTTCTTAAACATTGGCACAAAAACGTGAATTTATCATGAAATCACGAAGATAGTGCTACACTGGCATAAAGGTACTGCACTCCAGCTTTGCACTTCCTTTAGGACAATTAAGTTTTGTCAGAAGAGACCATGCAGTTTCTGATTGAAATGTTTTTGGATGATTTTGGCATTTACTGGCAAGTCCGCTTTGTGAGCATTAAAAGGTTTGGAAGTCACATCTGTTAATTATTTCTATCATTTTTCTGTTAAAAACCATCAGAAACAAAATCGTGTGGATTTTATGAAGTGCTGTGTAAACAATTTTCTACAAAAGTATGCAGGATACAATTTTTGTTTGCTTTTGGTGTTCTGTGGCTTTTAACATTTACTTTTGGTTTGTATGAGTAACCTAGTGACTCATTATACCGTGTAACAACAGATCTCGACTCTAAGGCTTTAGTTAATAACGTAGAAAACTTGAGAATAATTGATTAGTGAGCGTTGGACGAACGATGCTGTAAGTAAAGTGCTGTGGCCTGTGCTGATAACAACAGTGCCGATGCGCACAAGTCCAAATGTTTTCAAAATGATGCCATTATCTGAAACAATCAGATATTATTTAAACCAAGTGTCGTTTGATAAGATTTGCGGAAAAAGTTTTAATCTGAAAGCTTTTTTCAAATTTCTTTTAAATTGTTTAGCTTTTGTCTTCAAAACCATTTCTGATTTTTAACATTTGTGGTAACAGGAAAGAATTATGAGATCAGGAACAATTTGACAAACCATTTAGCTTTAATTTCTTTCACTCGAAGAAATAGATTAATTCTATAGGTTTATCGTTCCCAGTTTGGGGTCAAAGTGCACACGTGCGTTGATAGGCATTGATTTCATTCCTTACGTACTTGTCTATATAGTTGGGTCACTGGCATCAACACTCCTTGTGATTGTTGGAAAGGTGTTAGGGGTCCATATTTTTTGCTCAATAACAATCTTGGATGTCACTAAAAGCAATTTAGCGGAAAGAAATTTTTACTGATAGTGTTCAAATTTAGAAATTTATAATTATTATCTTTACCGAGGAAGATTTTCGTTAATTATTTTGGAAATCATCTGTGCTATTGAACTTCTGCGTTTGTGATGCAATGCTTTTAATAAATTTTAACTCATTAGGTTGGAGTCTGGAGGATGGAAAAGATTTTTTAAATCGGTTGGCGGCTAGTAAAAAGTTGGAAACCATTGCTGTGAGCCAAGGTAGTCCTGGGGCATGCCATTTTGTTCATAATTGTTAGCTTAAGTTTCAGTAGACTCTTCCAATAAAGACACAGTCTCATCTTTTGGCATTAAAGCTCATTTATCGTGGTTAACTGCAAAATATGTTGAGCCGCGATGGTGATCAGACAGTTGTTGCGCTTGGTTCCCCGATGATTCATCAAAGCTTTTTACACATTTTTGCTAGAATCAACCTATAAAGTTCTAGAAGCAATAGTGATTTCACCAACATTACTTTCGTCAGGCGCGTTTTGAAAAATTTGAAAAAAACTTTTTAAAAACTTGAAATCACTAAGCTACGGGTTATCACTACAGAAAAAGTGGAAATATATCAATGAGTAGAAGGCAAGGCCGCAGTACTCTGCTGTACTCTCTTCAATATTTCAACTTCTTTTGTTGCATTTACTGTAAGATTTATGTTCCATGCAGTCGCAAGTAATTTGAAATATCTGTTCCACTTCAAGCGCTATAATTGATACCGAGTCACCACACTTTGGAGTCCAACTGGAATCCGAGCCAGTCATTGGAAATCAGCTCCGAGTCGATTCAAGTCAGCAGCAATGTAGAGTTCGAGTTAAGTGGTGACTTCCTATCGAGCCTTCAGTTTTGCGCAATTGCGAGCAACGTAGATGTTTTGGCTGTGAAACTTCTGTGAAGTCGGTTCAATTTACTGTATATTCACCAGCTCACACTGTGACCTCAATAATTCTAAAAATAATACGTTTTGTTATCTCTCCACCGAACGGATTGGCAGTGATGGCTGAATAGATCCGCTTTCTTTACGGGATTCCCGGTCCTGAATCAAATAAGAAGCCTGTATACCCGAAGCCGAACTAAGAGTAGAAAACAATTGATTGGTATGCTATAGCACAGGGGTTCCCAAACTGGTGTACATGTAGCCCTAGTGGTACATTTGCCCATCGCAACATTTAGGGTTAGCGACAGAAAGGAAAAATATTTTATACATTATTCAATTCAAATATTTCATAAACATGAATTTGTCCGAACCGTTTCGGGGAGTATTGAATCCATACTTGTTTTCTGTATATTTAGATGAGTTATCTCTTGAACTTACACCGTCAAAGCTGGGTGTTATATTGGTGAAGTCCGGTTAAACAGCTTGGTGTTTGCTGAGTGTTTTGTCCAAGTGTACGTGGGTTGCAAAGTATACTAGATGTGTGTCAGGCTTATATAAAATCGCATAGAATTATTTTCAACTGCAGCAATACTGTTTGTATGACGTTTAAGGCTACGACCGTAAAAAGCACGGTCATCCCGTTGCTGACAATGGTGTACAAAGAGTAAAATCTATTTTCCACTACAAATATTTGGCAATTGTATTAGATGTTGAGCTTTCAGATGGCAAAGACTTTCAGAGACAACTGCGATATCAATGTTGTGCAGCAAACAAGCTGCGAGCTTCTTTTTCCCGATTTTTCGAACTCAGTGTAAAATGTACTTTTTCATTCCTTCTGTACATCCATGCATGCATCACAATTATGGTGTGATTTCAGGAAGACGTACATCCGCAGATTGCCTGTGGCCTATAACTTTGGTTGCGGGGCTCTGTAGCCTACACCTTCCGTGAACGAGTGTTGGTAGTCATCAGGTTCAATGTGACATTCGTACCTTTGAGGCCTTATTGCGAAAAAATGTGTACCTGTTTCTTGAACGATGGAAAAAGTCCAACAGTACATGGCTGCGCGCTTTGATGCAGTCAGATTGTTTATATTCGTCCTTCTTTGAACACTACACTTTGTGACTGAGTGCCCGGACGTTCCAGTTAGGGTTGCCAGATGAAAATTTCAATAAAAAGCCAAACAGTGCTGAAAAGAGGCCAGAAAAAGGCCAAAGTTTGTTTGTGGCATTGCTATTCCTTTGTCACATAGGAACATCTAAATTACAAGAATATCATTAGAAATTTTCTACGAAATTTGGATTAAGTCTTGCTGGCCTTCTATTGGATCTCATTACTGATGCTTCTCTGACTTTTCACGGTTTGTGAGATTGCACACTTTGGATACAATGGTGCCACAGTTTGCATACTGATCCATTGGCAGCTTTCTGCACCCATACGAAATATATCTCCCATTCACTCCTGTACTTACAACTGGAATGGTAAGAGCGCTTCCTCGATGTCATTGTCGCATTTATATCGCGGAGATGCAGACCGGTCTGTAAGCGTTGAGCCCACTTGGCGCTTACAACACACGAAATGAGTTTTTTGCATCATCACTGGAAACGTGTGCACTGTGTAAACATTTCCAGTGATTACGCAAAAAAATTATTTCAAATCTTGCATACCCCAAATCTTGCTAACATCACAACCCTGGCGTCGGTCTAATATAGCATTTATTACAAATACTTTGCAAATGTGTTGCCGAATAAAATGCAATAGTAATATTTTTCTTCAGAGGAAACTTTTTCAGCGTGAAAAGGCCAAACGATTTTTTAAGGCCAATCAACTTGAGTTGAGGCCAAAAAAGGCCAAAAGGCCAACTAAAATTTTTTAGGCCAACCAACTTCAAACAAAGGCAGATTTCTCAAATTTGGTCTAAAAAAGATCAACCTGGCAACCCTGGTTCCAGTGTTAGTTTGAGGGCGTGTGCAGACCACAACGCATTCGTTCTGCACCTGACCTTGGCCAGGGTTGAACTCTATTTCTTAACGTGCGATGTTCGTGTCTTACTCTGGACGTAGTGTTGTACCACGTGGCACTAGTTAGTGAACAGGTGTCTGTTATCCTGTGATCCTACCAACAACGCCGTAACTAAATGTTCTGGGTCTGTTATTACCAATCTGTGTTGTGCAGATTGTGTGTGCTTGTGCTGCATGGACTTTCGTGTTTGTTTCAAAGAATAAAATATTAAAATAAATGTCAGTGAATGTTTATTTCAAAAATCACTATATATGTTTATTGGTAAATACATTTTTGTTATTCCCTCAGCCTTTTTGTCATAGGAAGTTTTAGGGACATGGGCGTCGAAAAGAGGGCCAACGACTCCTAGGATTTTGAAATTGGATATTTTCTCATCATATTTTTGCAAAAAAGGTTGTTTTCTTAGTTTCGAGTGGTGGAGATGTAATTTTGCCACTTTTGGCCCCCTGCAAAAATATTTTTGACCCACCCCTGGAAAATTCACTACTGGCCCTTCCCTGGAAAAAATCCAAGTCCAGCACCCATGTTTAGGGGTACATGCTCATGTATCAAAATACTGAAGGGGTACATGGCCAGACAAAGTTTCGGAACCCCTGCTATCGCAAGTGGGACATCTTTAAACCAATTATTCAGAGCCTTCCTGTGCAACACAAACCTTTCATGGGCAGCAAGAAACGATGCAGTGAGATGATGTTTGCAACTATATCCAGCAGGTCAGACCGGCGTAAAAACTGTGGAATCGAGCGACGCCTTGCTGATGCTCCAATTGTGGTGGTTCCACGGCCATCTGCGAAGTATCCCTGTTTATAGAGACAAAATGCTTTGAAACCCATGCATGAACACATTTGATTGTAAGTCGTTGTCATTCCAAGTAACAACCGTTTTTAGAATTAAAAAAAATTTATTTCGAAACGTAGCAGGAAGCTCTATTTTTTAAGCTTCAGTATCTTGATACATTTTAATTTCTGTAACCTGTGGCAATTCTTAACGGCCTATACATTTTTATCTTTCAATCCTGCCTCTATAGAGGCAATAGCACTCAAGGTTGTAGTATGGGGGAGGCGTGGGAACGATTTTCCACACTTATTTCATGTTTTCGTTTGTATCGTAAGTGAGTACTTCATCAAATACTGATTTAAAATGAGTTTGAAGTGCTGTTGAAAATGGCTAGTTTTTTGGGTGGGTGCCCACACTTCCTTTTTAGCACTACACCCATAATAGCACTACAATCAACACACATTTATGAATTGCAAGAGACAATCGATTTTACCCTGTATCAAAGCATCTTCACTCCCAGATTTGAAGTAAAATCGGATAAATAAACGCAAATTTCTAAGCTTTCTGGACAAGTTGATTTTCAGTTGTTATTTAAGCGGCTGTTTCGTCAAACAGCGTTCTCCGTGCAAGGAAAAGGTCCGACACATTTGTGATTCTTGACGTTAACGTCTCACATCTCGCACTCAAACCTCGTTTCGTTCAGTTGCACTTCGAACCACGTGTCTCCTGTTACCGCTCTGATATGCTGCTGTAGAGAAACCTGTAAATGAATTTTTTTGTTACTGCATCTGTAAATCTGCAAACGAACGTAAAAGTGGTGAGAGCCTTTCGTCAGCCTGGCTTCGACTTGGCAATTTAAAATGTCATGTCGCTTAGTCGAGGCTCAATACCAGTGCAGTGCTCATACAACTAAGCTGACCTCTCTGTTTGTATAGCGTTTGGGGATGCCTGTGATACAGCATTCAGTCATCAAGCAACCACCAACACAACTTCATGGAACTTGCAACGGCTTACACATCTAAAACGCTACAGCTACAAAAATTGCAAAATTGGCGCTAGGTAGCATTTGCCATAAAGGAAACATATTGCCATAAAGGAAACAATTTGCCATAAAGGAAACTTTTGACTGCAGAGCACTCACTTAAGGAACCATGTCTTCATCGGGTCCCTTTCAAAACAGACCTGTTGATAAGAGGCCACGTTCATAACAGGTTCGTTCATACCAGACCCGTTCATAACAGACCCGTTAATAACAGATCCGTTCATAACAGACCAGTTCATAACAGACCCGTTCATAACAGATCCGTTCATAACAGACCACGTCCATAACAGATCCGTTGATAACAGACCCGTTCATAACAGACCACGTCCATAACAGATCCGTTGATAACAGACCCATAACAGACCCGTTCATAACAGACCTGTTCATAACAGACCCATTCATAATGAATCCGTTCATAACAGACCACGTTAATAACAGACCCGTTCATAACAGTCCAGTTCACAACAGAACAAGCTCAGAACAGACAGCGTTCATAACAGACCGCGTTCATAACAGACCACGTTCATACCAGTCCACGGCAGTTCATAACAGACCACGTTCATAGCAGATTCGTTCATAACAGACCCATTCATAACAGACGATTTTATGGCAGACCATGTTCATAATACACTACTCCATAACAGAACACGTTCTAAAAACACGTTCTTAGCAGACCATATCATAACAGACTATTTCAAAACATACCTGTTCATAGGGTATTATTTTAATAAAAAAGGGGTGATTTTAGCTCTAAAGCAGGGGCTCCCAACCTTTTTACGATCTCGTGCCACTTGAACACCCCATATTATCAACGCGCACCACTTCTTCCAGAACAACTAATTTGATCGAATCTTAGTTTGTTCAGAAGAATAATGTACATTAAAATAACAATGAAAGACCACAACTAAAGTTAATGAGTTTTTTGTTTTTGTTTACCTTCCATCAATTAGTCATTGCATGGCGTAAATTTGCTGACAGCGCATCAAAAGTCGTAATGCTACGAAACCATGGGAATAGCGGTTACAGGAAAGTTTATTTATTTAGAAACAAAGCCCTATACATGAACTAGAAAGCTGTGAATCCAGGTTTTTGTGAAAAAATGGAAGTTTCTCGCGTACCACAGGTTGGGAACCCCTGCTCTAAAGAAGACTGCTGATATTGAAGACTCACGGGAAAGTAACCCGTGTTGTTTGCTATTCTTTGCTTCAGCAAAATACGAACTGCAGGTTTCTGCCGTGCTGTGAAGCAACTCCTGCTGATATTACTCTTTCCGGTAAGGACGCTAAAAGCACAGAGAGTTGCAGAATTAAAAGCTTTTTGTTGCGTAACTTGCCATCACTAAGCACTTCTCCGAAGGTGCGGCAAATTCAACTTCCACCTGCCCGACACAAACGTTAGGTGCGTCGCTGGCATTCACCACTTCAGAGACGTGTCTGTTATTATTTCCACCAAAACAGCAATGAATGTGTTTGGCACAGCTTCATAGGAATGCGCAGCCTTAACTAGCCCTGCGTTACTTTGTTTTAGCTACTGTAGTTCAAGCCCTTCTTGCTTTACGATGCACTTGGTTTATTACGTTTCCAGTTCACGAACGCGCTGTTATAAGGTACGTAAAAAACGAGTTTCAATGTACGATGTTTGATGCGTAAAAATTCCTGTGAATACTGTATTATTATATGTGCTTCATGTGTGGTGTGTGCAATGTGACACACTCCAGTGTTACTTTAGCTACCGTAACGTTCAATATGCAATGCCGTGATATACATTATACCATACAAATTCGTGGGTTGAAACGAAAATCGCGTTACCAATCCTTCTAGAAACGGAACTCCGTCATAAACCGAAGAACGCCTGCGATCGCTTTTGCAGGATACACGGCCTGTACAACCGGCACGTACAAATCTCTTTTCCAACTAAACCAGTGGTTCTTAACCTTTTCTTACCACGCCTCCCTGAAATACTTGTCCTTTGTTTCAAGCCCCCTGGCTATGAATAAGTTGTGAAAACAAATGTACTGTTGTAAATTTATCGATCAAATATTCAATGTTGTACAGCGCTTAAGGGCTCACGTCCCCTTGGAAATTTCTTTACGCTCCCTTGGGTGAAGAACTACTGAACTAGACGCTTCGCAGAAGGATTAATGGGCCAAAGAACAAAATCGCAAATTGTAGAGGAGTCCACAGTTAGGAAGTTCTCTTAGCTAAGCAATGTAATGTGTTAGACAACAGATTGTGCAGAAAAAATTTAAACCATTTATTATTGTTAAACTCAAACGAATTCTGTTCCAAATGTAACAACACTAGGGCAGAAAGAACAGCGAAAATTCTTACAACCACCCTTCGATTTGATATGAAGCAGGCCTTTAGCAAAATAAGCATGTGTTTAGATCATAGCGGCAAAAAGACACTACCAAGCTGTTTTTGTATGAAATATTTTGTAAGCGTATAAAATTTAGAAATGCATGTGTGCATAAACGTAGGCCCTATATGATAAACCTGCGCAAAAGCGAGCTAATTGTTATTGAGCGAAGCAGTTTTACCACAACTTCACCAATCACGTGGCCAAATGAAATTAAATGCAATGTTTGTCAAACCTTTACATTTAATTATTTAATTTCAATATGCAGATCCTTCAAGCTCCAACGTTACCTGAAAAAAATTTTCACAGTGCCTTTGTTGCATTATCTCCTCACTTGTTGGAGTTCTTTGAAGAAATATGCTGTGTCTGCCCGTGCTCAAAGATTGTTGAACGACAGTTTTTCAATCCAAGTATATGAAAGTCCTCAGCATTTTAACTCTGGTTCCTTTGGACTAAACTTTTTTAAACCTGGTCTCAGTGTCCCATTTCTTTGTAAACAAAATATTTATAACCAAATTAGGCAATTTCCGTACTGAGAATCGGCCATAAATATCGAGTGAACACCACATGTGTTACTATATCACAAGCAAGCCTACTACCTACGGTACAAACAACACACTTTAACAAGTAACGAAAAGATCATCTGTTGTAGTATACTGGATAATGTAGGGGGATTGAGTGAAATACGTTCACTCGCAGGAAGTCAGGCATAGTCTTCCTAACAAAGTGGCACATAATAGGCGCATGTTTACGTACTGAAATTAAAGTCTTTTCCGTCTTTGTTTGCATTTCAGCAATCGTTCCTGCTGAAATGCAAACAATATCGAAACACGTCATATAATAGGCTGTTATATTTAAACGAAAGAAGCACTGAAGAAATGTGTACAATCAAATTGCAGTGCAATTAAGCAAACAAAAGAACTTTGCTACCTAATCAAAATCTCTATAGTACAATGCCTTGATATTTATAAGTTATTCGTAAGAAATCAATACATTCATAAGAAATCAACGGCATTTATTTATAAACTTGACCGCCAACACACATTCTGAAACCAATGATGTGTCGAATTGATATAAACGAGTCACCGTAACATTACCTCAACCTAGCTATTTGCATTTACTCTACTTTTAAAGTTAAACCTTCGATGGAGATGAAAATTTATCGAAAACGTGCCTCGATTTCGCCAGGCATTTTCAGAGATGCGGCAGGATGGGGAACGACCGATATCAGCCAAGTCGTGTCAGCATATTCTCGCCCTGAAGAAACCAGCTGTTGCTAGTTGGCGAAACGTTGACGGATTTTTTGGTTTTGACACCACTTGAAAATGAAAAGTGACCATTTTCTTCTTGGTGTTCTCGTACTTACAAGCAGCCCACTCACAAGATCCGGCTTTCGCTCTTACACCTCATAAGGATGTTAAGCTTTCAGCGTTTCCCCAGTAAGCGTGGCTTCCAGACATGGGCGTCGGAAGGATTTTTTCCAGGGGGGGGCCAGTTGAGGATTTTCCCAAAATTTTTTTCCAAGGGGGGGGCCAAAAGTGGTGAAGTTTGATTTTGCCCCTCGAAATTGAAAAAACAACCTTTTTTTGCTAATAATTTCAAAATCCAGGGATGACCTTGGTCCCCTTGCCCCCCCTTCCGACGCCCATGCTTCCAGATAGTAGGACCGAAGATACGTATTGTTACGTGAAATCGATATTTTATTTAAAAAATTGCTCATGGATTCAAACCCTTAACCTTTGTGGAGACTAGTTACTTGAGATCAGGGATTAGAAACTTGTTGAATATTTATAAATATCTCCAAAACATTTGACACTGTGAACCATCAAAAATTTTTAGCTAAGTGAGAAATAGAAAAACAATACCGCATAGGAGGACTGTCGTTGAAGTTAAACGAAAACTACTTCACCAGAGCACATTTTGTAAGTATTTAGGTTTTCAATTACAAAGAGACAGTATAACATGTGGTGTGCCACAAGGCTCGCGTTTAGGGCCTTTACTTTTCTCACTTCATGGTGATATTACATTTGCTTCAAATTTGAATCAACATTATTTGCAGATGAAGCAATTTTTTTCTTTTTCAGCAAAATCAATCTTCAATCTAGAAAAAAGTCATCCAAGAATTAAATACTAATGAAAATGGGTAAAACATAACAAACTATTACTAAATTACAACAAAATTCATTACAATGCTGATTACAAAAGAAAAAATACCTCTAAGCAGAGATGGGCAAATAGCGACCTGCGGGCGAAATTTGGCCCGCCACAGCGTTTTCAGTGACCCGTGGAAGCATTCAGGAAATATGTTCAAATCTGAAATTTACTCCAACTTATCACTGTAAATGTTAGTGCTGACGCTAACTTAACCAAGACTTGCTGCTATTTCCACTAGAAGATGCGTCCCTCCGCTGAATGCGGCCTTGTCAAAGTGGCCGCTGAGCCAAATTAATTGCCCACCCCTGCTCTAGAGTCTAAATTTTAACATGGACATTATCAACAAACATGTTAAATACAAAGCTTACAATGTTAAATGCTTGGGAATGGTGCTAGATAACAAGTTATCCTGGAAATTACACAAAGCCCAAGTAAAGCAACAAATACCCTAACCGTGTGGGGCTCTTTCGAAGCTCAGACATTACCTTCCAAGTAATACTTTAAACTGTATATTATAGTCTTATCTACTCTCGTCTTCAGTATGCATGACCTAGTTGAGATCAGCTTCAATATACATTCTGAAACCAATAAAAACAATTTAAAATAAAATTATAAGATTAATCATATGTAGTTCATTGTAGAATAAATTTCGAAAAACTTAATGCAGGGATTAAAACTGTTACATATTAATGACATTTACAAGTTGAAAATAGCTAAAATGATGTTTCAATTCAAGTATAGCTGTCTACCACCAGCATTCAAGAAACTATTCACAGTCGGACAATATACATTAATATAATGCTAGAAAAAAACATCTCAAGAATGTATAGTTTCCACTCCAGGAAAAGATTTTACCGGACAAAAATCTCTTGCTTATATAGGATTAAAACTTGGGAATCTTTGGATCCAAATTTAGAAGTACACTACAACCTTCTCATAGTGTCACAAGGAAATACAAAGTATGTCTCCTCCTAAACCAATATTAACCCTTCTCAAACTGGTTATTTTAGCCTAAAATACGCGCTATTTTATGTATACCACATTACATAACGCTTGTTACCATTAGGACAGTGGGGTGCCTAACTAGAAACTACCTGGTTATACTAGGTACCCCAGGAAAGACACAAACATGATTTTGATGAGCTTGGGATAAGTTTATGTGCCATTGATTGTGTCGTTATTTTTCTGAGAGTGACACAGGTTTGATAAAATACAGTACAATCTATGGTATATGTCCAGCTTTGCTTCCATGACTGCGTTGACACTGCATATACTGTATGTGGCGTTTTGCTGTTGAAAGGCTTTTCCCTCGCCCAAATAAACACTACAGCTTGTAGTGAGCGCTTGAGAAAACTTGTTTTATTAAAAAAACAGCACAAGATTATCTCACCAAAATTTTGAAAATGCGATTGTTATGGATGATTAGTTCGAAAATTTGTCATCGTAAACTATTTGAAAGGTCTGAGGTTTTCAAAAAATAAAACTAAAAGTTTGCGGTTAAAACTTATTAAACCTGAACTTGTCTTCAGATGATTTCATTTTTATGGGCGGATAGTATTTCATACCTTTAAAGTTTTCACTGAAACCTTGTGTTGTTGCCGCATACTTTTAAAAATATGTTACTCCTTGATAATTTGCAACGCATCTCAGTGCAAAGTCATGTGCGACTTCTCATGTAGTGGGCTGATTGACACATTTGAGCGATGAACACTTTCAAAAGTCCTACCAACCAATCTTAAAGCTATTTGTCGGCAAAATGAGATAAGTTGCCTCAGCAGAATAGTAAGTATCCACAAAACAGCAAGACGACTTGTCTTGCATTCTGACAGCATCCTCCTACCAGAGTTTACTACATTAATCTTTTTCAAAAACAATAGAAATACAAAACCTTTTGAAGTTAGTTCTCCAAATATTGAGGATGAGAAATTATCAATAAAGAAGCTTCTCAACTTCTAAGAAACTTTAAACAGGAAGCTAGCTCGGTGATTATTCCATTGAAGGGAGAGAAGTTTGCAAAATAACCATCTAAATTTTTGCATCAGTACCGTATCAGCTAAGATTAATTGCACAACAATGAACACGTGACGCTGCAAGTATCAATATTTCTTTATCGGCTATTAACTGCACTCAACCTCCCGTATAATTAATTGGCCTCCATATGGAGTCTGAATGCAGCACGGCGTCATTCATAATGACGCATCAACATACGCAAGGAAGGAATCTTTTTCCCTAAATAAAACGAGGAACCCTCACGAAACCCTTGAAACTGACAGAACCGCACTACATGTTTTGCGGAAACTAGGGTTCCGCGGAACCCCTGTTGAAGGACACTGATCTACATTCTACAATATAAATCGTAATGAAACACTCTGCTGAGTCCGAGGAGCCTCGACTGCTGGAGTCGCCACTGTGCCAAACTGCTTTAGTGAGGAATTCAATGCTTTCCAAAGACATTTTGACGGAACATGGCAACTATATTCAACCAACTGTCGAATTCTACAATAAATATGCAAATGGGCAGTGCAGATAAAATACAATCACGAATTTGAGAAATAATTGATAAAGAGGTTTTGAGAAGCATTTGGGAAAAAATTGAGAATTACTGAAAATTTGCTGTCTGTCTTATCTCACTTTTCAGAAAGTAAACAAATTGATATGAAAGTGCCGTCAAAACAACAGCAACTGTGGGTGTGAGGTCTAGACAAATTGTCTGAGCAAATTCAATTACGGTCAAGACATCAAACTGAATTTGAAGTTTGCAGACTGTTGATCTTTTGTACATTTGTTTCATTAAAGGTTTGTTCAATGTTTGTCTTATTCAGTGTTGCTACGCTGCCACATACTGTTTTTGAAGCACAGAGTAAGAATGAAATCCGTTGATATTCGAGCAAACATTTGCCGATTTCAGCGTCAAATCACCAGCTTTATGCAAAGAGTATTTTATTTTTTTAACTTTTCCATTGTTTTGGCTGAGTGAGTTTTTTCATTAAAAACACGAAGTTTATCATCATTTAATCTAATATATTTCATGCTTCTTTTCGAAAGGTCTTTGAAATATTTTCAGTCTCAAAGGTTTTAGGTTTGAGAAAAATTGTATGAATGCTGTTCCAACGCAAAAAGATTTGAAAGTTAAAGAAAAGTTTGAAACAAAATAAAGATATTTCTTCCATTAAGAAGAACGTTATTGTTGCATCACAGTTGTACGATGTTGCTGACGTACAGTTCAAAGGAGACTGAGTAGAGAGTAGACCACTGGTGCCACGCCTAGTGATTTTTCACTAGATCTAGTGATTTTTAGATTGGCCTAGTGATCTAGTTTTTTTCAGTGCAATCTAGTGATTTTTTGCAAATTATGTGTTTGAAGAAAACCGCTTGTCTTTTTTCTAACTTTTCCAGCCTTTTTCAATCCGTGAACAATTATCGCGTGAATCGTTGTTTGAAGATTTGCACCAACAGAACGAATAAGTGTTTCTAATTTGAGTTTATGATCTTTTTCTCTTCTGTGCTGTATACTGCTGCAATGTTGGCCATGACGGAAGTTTCATTTCTTTGCAGAACACTGCAGTAGAATAAATAGATAAAATGTTAAGTTGATTGGTCTGAAATACTCCATGGGTGGTGTCATTTGCAGCTCGTGAAAAAAGCATGATGATTGTTGTTTAATTTATTATGGGATTTTCCTGGCTTCAGCATGATCCATTTTAACAAACTTGCAAATGATACAAAGGTTGTTTGGGGGTAAAGTAACTAAATCATTTCAAGCAAAACTATGACCTTCGATGCAAAAATTATAAAATCTAGTGAATGTTTTTCAGATCTAGTGAATTTTTATTGCGAATCTAGCACTTTTTGCGGAGAAGCCTGTGGCAGCACTGGAGTCAGTGGCGTACGCAGAAAATTTTCATGGGGGGTTTCCTTCAATGGCATATGGTGGTCATTTTTATTTGCTGTGCGCTGTTTGTGACGTCACAAGATGACGTCATATTCGTGTTTCCAAACCAACGTTTTGCGAAGTTTGTTGACATAATACGCATATTTGTCTACACGCACTCCCCTTAATTTAAGTGTCGCTGAACTGAATACAAACTGTCAGCGTTCCAGGTTAGGATATCGGAGGAAAATAAGCACAACGCTACGACACAGCAGTTCATAACGGCAAAAACATCAGGTTGTGCGTTAATACAGAGGAGTAAAACACACTCGTCACTGCGTCAGAGCAATTTAAAATGCAAAATGAGGCTGCATTAATGTCTCGTCGAATACGAGCAGTGGAGCACAGAAAGTGTGCGGCTGGATTGGTTGACGCACACCCCGGTGTGCAAGATCGAATCTTATTAAACTCCATAAGAATTGAGAATCCGCATAAAGTACGCAAGTAAACTTTCGATTTTTTGTTACGTATAGAAGTCCAGCACATATTTAGTTATCCTTTTTCCCTGCTGAGACATTATCTAATGCCTGAATGCTTCTATGTTAACAACGGCTGTTTTTGAGCTCGTGCAGCAGTTCTATCATGCTACTGAAATTGGTAATGTAGCCAATGCGTTTAGCGCTTGTGCTGATCAGCCGTAGCCGACAAAATAAAAAAAATTGATTCGGATAAAGTGAACTATCGCGGAACACAATCTTAAACATGCGAAGTGGACGAAAGGTCTGCAAAAAGTGGTGTGATGGTTTCTAGATGCAGACGATAACCCTGATTCCCACCAAAGCCTATTTATTACTTTTTGGCCCATTTATAATGTTCCTTGAAATTTGCATGCAAATTAGTTCCGCGGTATTTGCATTAAGTCGACAAATTAACAAGCAAAAAGTATGCGAAAACAATTAATCTCCTTTGCGCAGGTAATAAAGTCTTTGTAAAATATCAAGCTCAAGGGGGGTTTTAACCCCAAAATCCCCCTTGCGTACGCCCTTGACTGGAATAGACTACAGACTAGAGCTGCGGCTCAGCCTTTGTGGGAATAACGTAAAAACAGCGTGAAACCCAACTTTTTACCATTTAGCCAAGCCAGATGAAGCATAATAGCATATTTTCTTATGTGCAGGGCCGGATTTAACTGATGCGAGGCCCTAGGCTAATCCACTTGTGAGGCCCCCTCTCCCATTGTTACGAGGAAAAAATGGAAAGCGTTAATCAATTTGCGAAAATTCGAAAATGACGCTCTGAAAGTACTGTCAGTAAAAACCTCTAAATCATAACTGGAGTGTCCCACGATCACTGCGTTTGTTGCTGCCTTTGACTCAAAAGCGTTCAATTGCACGGAATTGTTGAAATCCTACTTGGTTGGCGAGAACAGGATTATTAACTGCCACAGGCAAACCAACCGAAATCGCCACAATTGAAATATTTGACAAAACACATGGCCTACGTTTTTTTATAAGAATCACATCTGTTTTTTCTTATCTGTGTTCAAAAAAACAAACACACTGCACCTATATAGCATGTGTCAGGACCGTCGCCAGAAAGTTTTCAATAGGAAGGCTTTGCAGTTCTGCGGGGGGGGCTTTTCGTTTGTGCGGGGAGGGCTTGACATTATAAAATTAACCAAAACTCTAATTATTAAAGTGTTTCACGTTTCAATTTGGGTGGCTTGAAGCTTTGTTTGGGGGGCTAAGCCCACCAAAGCCTCCCCGTGGTGACGGGACTGGCATGTGTGGCGGCATAAAGTACCACGTTGTGACTCGCTTGCCACGGCTGTAAAAATCTCACACACACGACCAAAACACGTTACATAAAATGTACCCAAATGCTTGTAACTGTTACTTTCACGAATCGCGTGTGTGGTACTTTTTCAGACTGCTATGAATCGAACGCAACTGAACTGCCGCGTGAAAAGATGTGAGGTTTAAAAACCAGAACCGTCACCAGAAAGTCTTGAATAGGCGGTTTAAATTTGCGCAAGGGGACTTGACATTCTGAAAATTTGATAAAATCTGTATTCATTTATAATGTTTCATATTTAAATTTGGAAGGGCTGAGCTCAACAATGTCCACCGTGGCGACTGGACTGGTTTAAATTTAGCTTATGTTGTCATTATTGAAATATGTGTAAAGAAATAAAAAGCTACAATCATCGAATAAAGTAAGGTTGAACATAACACAGTAAACAGTTAAAAAGGTTTTGTCCTACCTTCTTCATAACAAAATTATGTAAGAATTCATTAAAATTTATTTGCCTTAAGTTTGTCGCTTTTAATGTACCGAATGCTTAGTGTGGACAACCTCTCCTGGAACATTGCGGCCCTTTAATTCATTTTTTCTTTTGAATCTTGTAAAGGACCTTTCGCCTGAGCAGTTAGTGACCACAAGCTTAGAAATAAGGCTTCGCGTGGTTGCATAAACGAAGAACCACTAACCTAAGGCATCAGACCCAAACGTGCTTTTGTCATTTTTTTGCTGTTTCCCTGTCTCGTTGGGGAAGAGTTCTGCGGTTGTCAGTTGGCAAAGTGGCTTTTGCTTGCTGTTCAAGCTCATCAAGATCTTCTTTTATTTGCTTAGCTTGGGAGCAGTACAAACTTGCGCAAGTACTCAATAGCAATCTGATTTCTGAATGACTTTACTGAAGACAATTCAAATGGAAAAAATCACATCTAAAAATACCAATCGAGCTTTACGCGATACAAACGCTGACAAAACTACAGTATTGCTCAGTCACTCGAAGAAACAACTATTCTTTTATTGTAGGATACTGCTGCTAGCTCTACACATAGCTCTTATCTGCAGTACAATCAATCTTGCTTTGATCAGGTGCAGTGACGTAACTCGAGGTCTGAGCCAGGGGACACGTAGCTGAAGAGAGCCCACTGGCTAAGACTCAGAAAATATTTGAGAAACAATAGCAAATCCTGTATTGAACGGCTATACGAAAACTAGAAATCACCGGAAAACACTCCGAAAAACGCAAAAACAACAATCTACCGAAACCAAAATAATAGTAAATGCCAAAATACAAGCTAGGTAGGGGTCCGGTTTTTACATTTAGCTTGGCATGGGGGCTGTTCGCACCTCTGCCACCCGTCAGTTAGCCACTGATCAGGTGCATCTCAAACACGAATAGCAACAAGTTCTTTGATAGAGCCACACGTAACAATCGGTACGATTCAGCAAACACAGGACGGCGCCAGCGTGCTTTGAGTATATCGACACAATAGTTGGCATGTGGCTTGACCAACCGTCATATTGAGATTGGTGGTGACTCCTTGGAAGACTCTGGCGTTATCACCACGAAAGTTGAATAAAACTAAATTTCGTGAATAATAATTAAGGCATAAATTTTGACGAAGTTTAATCTAAATGATCATATACCTGCCACTGACTATGCGTACCAATTTGTTGGAGGCCCCCTTGGATCTTGAGGCCCTAGGCTTTAGCCTATATAGCCTATAGGTAAATCCGGCAGTGCTAATGTGAAACGAAATAATAACAGCGAAATTGTGGACGGCAAGGAGCAATGTTATTCAAATGTAAAAGAGGCACCTTCTCCGAAGCGGACCAAATGTACAGTGATTCAATTGCCAAAGTCAGAAAATGGGACGACACATATTTGATATACGGGTTCTTTTTTCCGGATGACCAAATAATTCGTGTTTTTTAATTTTTGCTAATGGGGGTTCCATGACAAACGTGAAAGTATATCAGGGGTTCCTCGATGACAAAAAGGTTGAAGTGCACTGATGTAGGTTGTAGAATGTGATCTTGCCTACTTTGTATATTTTTACCACCACCCACTTCACACCTTCCATTCCGTGGTACGAGTATAGTCGTACTTTCTTGCCAACGCTTGCCTGCCGGTGCACGAGCATACTCGTACTTCCAATCCCATGCCAACAGTTGCCACCCGGAGTGCGAACTCCTGCTTGCACAGTGGGGTGCCAGAGATTGCCTCCAGCGAACGCGAACTCGAGTTTGGCAGAGCGGGATGCCAGAGGTTGCTCAAAAGCAAACCTCAAATCACAAACATAACTTTCATCATTGGTATTCATAGCCAAAGTGGCCAATAAAAGCAACCTTGGCCAAAAATGTCCATGAAAAACAAAAACTTTCACCGTTGGTAACCTTGGCCAAAAATGACCAAGACCAACCAAAACTTTCACTGTTGTTAACCCTGGCCAAAAATGACCAAGAAAAAACAAGAACTTTCACCGTTGGTATCCTTGGCCAAAAAGGCTCAAAAACAAAACTTTCACCGTTGATAACCTTGGCTAAAAATGACCAAGAAAAAACAAAAGCTTTCACTGTTGGTAACCTTGGCCAAAAATGACCAAGGCCAACCAAAACTTTCACCGTTGGTATCCTTGGCCAAAAAGGATGAAAAAACAAAACTTTCACCGTTGATAACTTTGGCTAAAAATGACCAAGAAAAAACAAAAACTTTCGCCGTTGGTAACCTCGGCCAAAAATGACCAAGAACAACTAAAACTTTCATCGTTGGTATCCTTGGACAAAAAGGCTCAAAAAACAAAAGTTTCACCCTTGGTAACCTTGGCCAAAAATAGCCAAGGTTGTTTTTTCGAAAACGGGTGAAATCCACATGGGGTCAGTGGTCGTGGGACAAACGAACAGCGTTAGCATTCCAGGGTAATTTTTCAAGCATTGAACATTGCACGAATGTTTTTATTTGTTTCAACTTGTTGCTTGTGTGCGCAAGAAATTTGGCAACGGAAAAACGAAAAATAGACATCTCGCGAAAAGGCAGCTCAACAGAGATCATTGGTATTTTTGCTCTCGCAAGAAACTCTTTAGGGACCGCAGAAGCCGATATATTGACATTGCTGCACGATATTGCGATAACTAGCAAACCGCTAAAGTTACGTCCACCAGTAAGGTATTGTAACAAACGTTTTTTCAACGCGCATATTTTGAGGTATTGGCGATAGCTTTGTGGTGTCATTGGCGAACTCAAACAGGGGAATAACTGAAAAAGCACAGTAGTCAAAACAAAAGCAGTGGGTATGTTCAAACACCTGCAGAAAATCTACAAACACGTTAGAAAAATTCATTCGGCACAGAAAATGTCGGCCAGGACCCAAATTTTGTAAAAATATTTATAAAAGAATTGTGCAAATTTTTTGGAAAGTACAAAAATAAATTTGTTGATTTTTTAGGGGAATTTTGGTCATTTTTCACATGCAAAATATCATATCTCCGGTTCCAAACACAACAAAATCTGAAAGTTGCAGAACATTTACACGTCTGTGTCCTACAACATCCTACCAAATTTGAAGTAGAAGTAATGAGAACAAAAAAAGTTATATCAATAATCCAAAAAATTTCTGACAAGTTGCCGAAAATTGAAGAAAAGTTGACAAAAAGTTCAATAAAGCATTTTGAAAAGTTTCGACTTTTTGTTCTTGGTTGTATTTTTGCGTTTTTTCCAATGCTGCACTCCGAAATCCAGTATCGGCAACGATTTTGGCGTAAAACCTAAAATATCGCTTTTTTCAAATTGCCTTTTTTGCCCCAATTTGCCTTTTTTGCCGCAACATTGTTTTTTTCCCCAAACCTAAAACAATGGTAGATGACTTCGTATAGTCCTTGAAAGCATTCGAGGCCAGGTATAGTCCTTTGCCAAAAAGCTAAAACGTTGGCGTGAAAATTTTTTGAAAATCATCAAGAACTTTCCCCAAAAGGCAAGAAACAAAGCAAAAAAGCGGATTTTCTCAGAAATTTCAAATGCAAACATACCTTTCTGTTAGACCCATCTGAAAGATCTCACGAAAACCTTTCTTGCAATGTTTTACCTGTCGACGTACCTTCAGTGGTCCGCGAGTTATCGTTGTAAAACCGCCGAGCAAGACGATAAATCGGCTTTTGCGGTCCCTAAAGGGTTTTAAAACTTTTCAAGGTGTCAACATTTAACCAATGTCTTTGTTTTTTCCACTTTGTGCTTATTTGCGCATGAAATCTGGCAACGTTGAAGCGGTTGGTAGGATACAGATTTGCAAAAAAAAAATTTCACAAAGCAGCTTCATTTACAACATTGGTAGGTTTGGTTTTCGCAAGGAACAAACTTTTGCAATTACAGCATCAGCCAAGGCATTGATGGGTTTATATCTTTCCAAGCAATAAAGATTGTACCAATGTTCGTAATTTTTCAAATTGTTGCTTGTTTGCGCACGAAATTTGAAGCGTTTGATAGGCTACATTGAAGCAGTTGATATGCTACAAATTCGAAAGAAAAAATATCTCGCAAAAAGGCAGCTCCATCGATAATCGCAAATTAATACAGCGTAATTGGAAAGAATGTTATATTTAAAACTTTCATCAATATTTGAAGCACTGTAGATTGCATGAGGGAAGGGTTTAGGCAAATCGGCAAGCCGACGTTTGATCTACCACAAGCGCTAAACCGACTCTTGCGCTCACACGCGCCTCAGACGACGGATAGTGCGAATTTTTGCGCTTTGGCAACTTCTCAAAGGTGACCTGTGAACGTGCGAAAATTTTGAAGACAATTGCCGAAAAACATTCCGTTAGGGAATGTTTGGCAAACCAATTCACCAACCGAAATGGAACGTGGATTTGTTAACTTGGGCTATTTTCATTGGGCCTTGTCAATGTTCATATGTTTTCGTTTCATGTCTGGCCTTTTGTGTTCATTTTGCAGGTGACCTGAATCACAAAATATCATTAGTAGTAGGCGGTTAGCACAACTGGTAGGTTTTCTGTATGCTTTCGAATGAATCAGCCGACTGCGCTCTGCTTTCATCTTTTTTCGTAGTAGGCATCCTCTCCAATACGTTCTCTCGCACTTTACTCGGTCGGGCTCATCCGTTAGAGCCCGAGCTGCCCTCTGCCATTTAAGTATTTTTAAAAATATAATTCATATCACACTGAGTGTTTTTTTGAAGCAATGGATTTGCATAGAACACTGAATTTAAATTTCAATCCGGTGGACAGTCCCCACTCGAAAATTATTTCAAACGAACGAAAAATTTTCCAGCAACTCGGTCTAATATGAATGAGCCTAGTACGCACAGAACGAACTGGCGTTATCATTGGTCAGTGACGGTAGATGATGAAATGGATGCCGATTTTGCGCATTTGACCTAAGGTAACCTCGCGCGATGAAAACGCTGGAAACACTTCTCGTTTCTGCGACAAGTTAGGGTCGGAGGGAAGTTTCTGCTGTACTCGACTGATTCCGTTGTAAACCTAAAGTTCTAAACCTTACACCTAACCCCTAAACCCAAAGCCCAAACGTAAAGCAAAACGGAAAATATGAAGAGAGAAGTGTGGATACTTGTGCAACAACTACTCCCAAAACGAAACTCTCAAAGCTGAGAGCCGAACCAAAAAGCATTGGCATACGAGCCCTGAAACATTTCTGTTAGGCTACGAGGTCACTGTAGTCTGACTGATAAACTCAGCGTTTTATCCGAGGCGCTTCATGCCAGGCGGATCCGCAGTTACTACCTTGACGCAGAAATGACCTCAGGTTCGAACATGGGGGCGCCAAAGCCGCTTCTTGCCCCGGGCACCATCTAACCTCGTTACGCCCCTGTAACCGCCCCTCACCTGACCAGTGAGCACTCTGGGCAAAAAAAATCATATCGCAAGCATCTAACACGGCAAAAAATTGTTAAAATTCCTAGTATTTCCAGAAACACATTCTCCCATTCTCTAAGAATCTCAGCTAGAGCCTCGCGTTTCTAGCAAATGCCGTACACTTCTATAAACAGCCTCTCAGTGTTGTGAACATCATGTTAGAGTGGCCTGATCTTCGTGTGATGTTCTCACTGATTTCTCTTTCAAAAAGATTTTCAAAAGATTTAAACGTAAAAGCATCATCACACCTGAAGACGAAGGTTCCTAGTCAGTTGGCCACCTCTGCAGAGAACAGAAGCTGGTTGAATAATATGAGAAGTAAAATTTCCTCATTGTGAAGTTAATTTGTGTAAACCGGCACGTTAGAAATTCAATGAGTAACTTTTGTTTGTGGCAAGTTTCCTGAGTAGACGTGCCTATGATGTGTTTATTGGAACAAGACGGAGCATCCTGTTTAAAAGTAAGTGTTGATACACAGTTAAGCAAATTGTTGAAAACTGCAAGTGTTCAAAACTGGATTAAGCTCCTTCTTCAAAAAACGAATGAAAAGCACACAGTTAACCGACGATTTTTGAAAGAGATTAAATCTTGCAAATAATTTTCAGCCGAATCGCCCGGCATTGTTGCATACGTCGACGGTTGCCGGTGATCTCCGGAAATTTCTCGTTTTTAGTTCCATTTAGAAAAATCCTTCGCCACATGTGTTGGTGCAAGTTTGAATGGCGTGGATAATGCTTGTTTTAATTTTACTGTCCACAGCAACGTCCAGAACTCCGTGTATCATCGGACGGGATGTGACACACGCCCAAGTGAACATCAAGGGAAAGTTGTTTACTTCTGGTATAATGCTGGTCAAGACGACGGCCCGGTTTGACTCGGAAGTATGCGAGGATGCGACTATATCTTTTCCTCAAATCTTCTGTCCTCGTAATGCCGGCCGCTGACTACCGGCTTTACAATGAGCGGATGTCGTCACTGAACAACTAATTTCTGAAACATACTTCCCGTTGTTTACCAGACTTCTGAAGCAGTCGTAATTGTGGTCGTGAGGCAGCCATCCTCTCGCCCCTTACCTGACCTGCAGATCACTGGTTGACGTTTTTTATGAACGCAGTTAAACTCGTTAAGCTGTTGCGAATTACACCCTTGCACTCGTTGAGGTTAACAGCTTGAAGAGCGTTGCGCATCAACAGCAGGTGGTGAACCTCAGTCTCCGCCACTGAGTTTCTCAGAACATTGTTGGTGATCTGCAAAATTTCTGCATGCTGCATGGCGCTCATATCGCGCGATTGGAAAACGATGTCAACAACGGGAACAACTCAAATATTTTTGGTTGGATTGGTAAAACTTCACTGATGGTCCAATCTGGACATCAACTCTGAAAGAAATAAAAGCATGACAACCGTGTGCTTGGATTTACGGGACAATCGGAAAACTGTTTGCAAAAAAGTAAATAGCAGCATTGTTTTCACGCTGCTGCTTCTTCAGTACTTTTTTCGCAACTGTAGTTTACCAGTTATTTATTGTTAGCTTGGAAGCTATAATGGACATATGAGAATTTTTTTTAAACAGTTGCAAACTGTTATTATCTTCTTATTTCTTTTGGCTCTTTCGAAAAAGTATTGGCTTCCATCTGTCGTCACGTAAGTTACAAAATATTTTACGGTTGATGTTAGTGACAAAAATTGGCTGAAATGTTTTTTCACATTAGTTTCCTTAAAGCTTACTTCGTAAAAATATATATAATGAACCCAGCAGTTTGAAAGGTTTTATGTCAACAAAGTAGTACATTTATGTGACACTGAAAAAAAACAGCAAGAAGCAAGCAGCTATTTTAACAGGTATAACAATAAAAATGTCATTACCTGCGAAAGCCAACCCGACATTTAACACTTGAATGTGCCGTAAATAATGGCGCACACAGCACGCGTGATTATAATCTAATCCTGATGATTTCTTGAACTTGTCTATTCAGTCAAGTTGGTGCTGTGCCGTGCGCAAAACAGAAATTGCGAAACGTGTTTTTCTTTAACATTTTCGAGCAAAGCGTCACTTCTGCAACTGATCTTATCGATCAACGATCTTCGCACATATTCAGTCCTGTCATGTGTTGTTGATGCTGTGCTCAACTCAAAGGTGAAAAAGTTTGACTAGTCGTCAACACGGTGTTTGAAAAGATTACACGCATCCATTTAGGCTTGAGCAGTGTTTCTTGCACTCAAACTCACATTCTGATTTTTAACAAGCTCAGCGGTTACCAACAATTTAACCTGCAAGTGCTACAAGATACATGGCCTGAATTCCTTGAAGTACAGTTACCTTCAAATCCAACATGTATACAGTTTTCACCGGGAATGTCATGTTCCAGAGAGCTTCAATTGTGAAGCAAAACGTGCAAAACGATTGACACCAAAATTAAATATTCAGAACAGTCGCAAAAACAGCGAAGAAAATAAACACTATTTACACCCTTTGGCGATGCGTCTAACACACATGAACTGAAGAGTCGAGTAGAAATTTCAAAGTGGCCCGCAACGATCGAAAGCAACCGATGCTCGAAACTGACCGTTACAGCAAAACATCTCTGTTAGGAATGACCAGTCTTGATCACAAGAGTTCCCAAAAAGGCAAAAATGAATTAAACTGCTCTAAAATACTTTTGGCTTTATCTTGAAAGAGTAAAGACTTCAATGTCTAATAAGATTTACAAGTTTTTCACTACTTCAACGGAACCATAGACTGAGGACACCAACTCGAACAGAGTCGGTACGTGGCAGATGGATTGAAACTTTTTGACGGATACATCCAACAGGAACGTCAGCTGCTGAACACAGGGCGTTCGATCGCTGGCAAATAAAAGCATCGACACCCGATTTTGTCGCAACGATCCGGCCCTTGCCGTAACGTACAGCGTAGACCATCAGTTATACGTCACTGCTTCTTTCTTGAACCACAGTATGTCTGTTGCTTATCAACGGATAAGAGGCGTCGGGCGCATCGGCATGGTCGTCTGATCTGCTGGTGACTATCGCCGATTCGCGCCCATCTTGCGATTTGAGGTTATTTGCATCGTGCTGGTGTCCACTGTCGCTGTGGGCGGAGGTAACTGACGTCACTGGCGTGCCGGTGTTAGTTTGGCTTTTGCGTGGCGGCGGCTGACCGTGCTGATGCTTCCAGTTCCGCCAAACTTTGTTCAGCTCTGCTTGAACTTCTCCGTTCATGAAGCAGTAGAGGACCGCAATCAGTGCGCCCTGAAATACAGCAAGGTGACTCAACTAACTTGCGTTCGGATTTGTTCCGTTGTCAGTAGCAAGATAAACAATACTACATAAATCTGGATTTTCACTGCTGATTCAGAAACTCGAAGTTTTTGAGTGTACAGTGGAACTCGTCTAATTCGTCATCGTTTAATTCGTCAATTCGGTTAATTCGTCACTTTTTCGTCGGTACCGGCAGAATCCCTATCTTTTGTGTACATTTCTGTTCGTCTAATTCGCCATCGTCTAACTCGTCAATTTGCTTAATTCGTCACCTCTTTCTATCCCTGAGAAGCGTTTTGTTCGTCTAATTCGTCATTTGCAGTTTCGCTTTAGATGTCGAAGCAGCTGGTACATGTGGGAATTCAAACAAATTAAGGATCTTTATCTGAGAATTGTTGCACCTCGCAATTTGTTTATCGAAGTTATAGACGAGGTGCGAAGCGCGACCCGACTCCCCGTTGAAAGAACGCGGAAAAGTATATTAAAGATTTAAAAGGTGCTTGATTGAATGGAGGAGTCCAGATAGAGCAGAGGAATTAATTGTTGTATTTAACCATAACGTCATACACTTGTATTTTACTGCAAATAAGAGCACTATGTATGCATACGAGTTACTATGATAAAGTATACAAGCTTCTATGATAGAGTTTCCACCTGTTTGCGTAATTCGTCACTTCGCCTAATTCGTCACTTTTTTCTAATCCCCTTGAGGTGACGAATCAGGCAAATTCTACTGTATTACCGAGTTATTTCTTAGCAAGTTGTATCTGATTATTATTTTTTATCTTGTACATAGATAGGAAAAGGAAAGTTTTGTCATGCATTTTTGTGACTCAAACCGTAAAATAACAGAACTATGATATAAAGAAAAAAAGCAAAGGGCAGAAAAGTTAATTATATGTCAATAAAAAATAAAATCTGAAAACAAACGAAAAGGACTCAAGAATTCTCCAAATCGGTGTCAACAACGTATTTGAGAAACAAAGTGTGGGCGAAAGACCTTATGTGCCAACTGCTCAGCCAGACCTGTGTTGTCACCATAATGCAATACTAAATTGAAGACATTTCAAGCGAAGAAGTATATGAAGCGGCAAAATGCAATTTGAACATCAGACAAAAGTTTTAACAAAGCAATGGTGAAGGAAACTCAGAAACAACAGACTGTATGCATCAAAGCTTCATAACGTCCAAAGCCGCTTCAACAGCTGTAACGCTCAAGAGCACGATGGTTAATTGAGACAAGACTCGTCTTATTCAAGCCGTTTGCTTTTATGGTTTGGTTTCGTACAAGCGAGGCGAACAGATTTTTGGTTAGTCAAAGAACAACTCGAGTGATTTACTTCATCACAGTTCTTTTTAAATAGATTTTGGTGTTATCCTTGCAAATTCAAATGAGAGGCTCTGGTGCTTTTTGATCTATGCTTATCACAAGAATGAGTCCTTGTTCGAATCGTACGGGCCTGTATCTTTTAGCAACTTTACTCTTTCAACGCAGGAAAGTGATCAAGTAGATGAACAGCAAAAATAACATTTTTTTGTTTACTGGTCAAGTACATGTACAGCAGCGATATGTTTGGGCATCATCCATGCTAACTGGACCAATTTGGTGAAAACGGAACAAACCGTTTGCAAAGGTGTGAAAAACGATGCAGCCGACTGCTGCGAAGTGCGTGGCTGCGTTGCAATGAACACAGCACAAGCGCTTCGGGCTACGATGACACTGACCTTCAGCGGCTTTATTGCTACATGATAATAAAAAGTTGGTGAAGATGCATGGGTGCCATCGAAACCTACTGCCCAGGGGCGGATGCAGCCAGTGAGGTTAGGGGGGCAATTTCAGTAAAATTTCTCAGTCCAGTTTTACAATGGCTTCCCTAGGGTAAGAGAGATGAGGTATACTTCATAACACTTCTGTGACAACACAATGGACGAAAAAATGGCCTTATATCGCGAATGTTGTTTTCCGAACTGTACGAAATTATGGTGAAAAAGTTAATTTCGTGGGTTTTAGGGGTGCTAACGCCCCAATCGCCCCCCTGGATCCGCCCCTGATACTGCCGCATATGCAACTGATCCTTTTGTAAAAAAGATGGCATCATAAGTAGCTCTTTTCAATTCTACGAACGTGCCGACTGATTTAAAGATTAGAATGCAAGTCACATTTTATCTTAAATCTTAAAGGTAACAGGAGTGCGAGGTACATTGCAGCAATGCTTTTCAGGTCACGCCTATTTATGTAGCTTGGACGAGAAGCGTCATCAGCTGCGATGAGACGCGGACGCCATGGCCAATAAGCTGCTAAATCGCTGTTATTTAGTAAACCTTTCGGATAATTGTCATGGTCTCGATGAATTTTGAGATAAGCGCCTGATAAAGCGCGGGATCAGTGCGCCTAGACTGAACCGGTGGACCGTGATGACCTGTGCATTGCAGACAGAGCCCCACGAAGACTGCTAGCCTTTAGCGGTTACTATTCGGCAAGTGCAAGCTGGGTTCAGTCTTAAAACTTCACAAACCAATCACAAAATTTTAGAGAATATACGTTCAGCAGAATTTCACGGCCTGACTATAATGCGCAGGTAGGTGGTGCAAGGATATATTCCAGGAAGGCTGCTTGCAACCACGCTTTCTTCTCAACGCACCATTTTATCGCAAACCTTAATTAACCTGTATTACTCGATTAGTGTGCATCGAGCACCTTCACATTTTTATTTTTCGGAAATTGTGTGAACAGCAGTGTTCGTTACTATAAAAACGTGGGCCGTGTAAAAACATTCACAAAAAATGGGTCTATCCCCAAAACGGATTATCGCCTGCCTTATCATCGTTGTGTCGTCACAAAGCACATTACAAAAGCTTGTGTGCGGACTTGACCTTAGTAAATTGACGCCAGAAAATTAAAAAACGATGAACATTGGTTAGCAAGGGCGTACGCAAGGGGATTAGTTGGGGTTAAAACCCCCCTTGAGTTTAATATGTTACAAAAATTTTGTTTACCTGCGCAGAGATTAATTGCTTTCGCATACTTTTTGCTTGTTAATTTGTCGACTTAATGCAAAAATTGCAGTTGTAAATTGCTCTGACGTAGTGATGAGTGCGTTTTACTCCCCTTTTTTAACGCCCAGCCTGATAATTTTGCAGTTATGAACTGCTGTGTCGTAGCGTTGATTGTATTTTCCTCTGATATCCTAACGTGGAGCGCTGATAGTTTATATTCAGTGCCAGTGCAATAACACATAAAATAATGAGAGTGCATGTGGAAAAATATGCATATTGTGTCAACAAACTTCGCCAAAACGTTAGTTTACAAACATGAAAATGACGTCAAATTGTGACGTCACAAATAGCGCACACCAAATACAAATGACCACCATATGCCACTGAAACCCCCCCCCATGAAAATTTTCTGCGTACGCCACCGTTGGTTAGGGATTGCCAAACAAGGATTTTAAAAAGTAATTCAGTTTGATCGCATTTTTAGGCTCTTCTCCTTGCTTTTAGTTGAGGGGCTCATCTTAACAGAAAATTGTGGCAGTATATGAGAGATGGATATTATCCGTTAGATAAGAGTTAGGAATTTAGAAATCGAATCCGAATACCTCAAAATTTCTGTCAAATCCACATTATTTGCAACGTGCATCGAGCAAAGTTAATTAAGATCTTGACTATAACGAGACCATTTTTGGACGATGAATGGAGGCTATTCCGGCCGGTTTCTCCTTGTCTCCTAAATCTATTCCTGGTTCTGGTATTCTCTGCGTGATATCAAAGACGGCTTAGGTAACCCAAATTTTGGAATACTTTCGGATTTGTGACCAAATTTACGGTTTTACCACACTCTTCTGCATCAGTAAAAATAATATTTTATTTGTCAATCACATTAAAACAAAACAAACAGACACTAAGGAAAGCTTGTTGACAAAACAAGCCTTGTCGAGGATGCAGGAAAACCGTTTCAAAGGGATACCTAAATCTGAATTAGTAGATGTCATCAATGAAGTATGTCTCCAGCGTTATGTAAAACGTCTTGAGCAACAGACAAGTGATGCAACTGTTCACACTGCAGAACTAAATTAGAAAGAGCATACTACTATATGATTAAATCAGTATTTTAATCGTCTTTTCAACTCATGTAATTACACCAATATGTCGTTTTGCCAAGTACAGTAAAGACAGTGGTGGGTTTAAGTGGAGGCGAGCGAGGCACTTGCCTCGGGAACCCCCGTTTCAGGGGTTCCCTCGAAGTGTTTCACGCGTAAATTTTTCTCATTTTTGGTGAAAACTTATTATCAACCCTTATAGTATACTCCGAAGCAGATCATACGCAAGAACTCTGCTTTCAAAGAGGCCCCCAAGCAGCCACTGTAATGTGTAAGTGCTCTGCTTTTGAAGGGGCTCCCAACAACAACTGTGATGTGGCACTGTAAGTACTCTGCTTTCAAAAGGACCTTCAACAGCAACTGCAGTGTGCAAGTATTCTGCTTTCAAAGGAGCCTCAACAGCCATTGTAATGCGTAAGTACTCTTTCCTGCTCATAAAGAGGCCCCCAACAGCAACTGTAATGTGAAAGTGATATGTTTTCAAAGGGGCCTCCAACAGCAACTGCAAAACTAAAGAAGTGGGAGGCGATGCCAGCTTTCTATCGCTTAACTTTTATGTGTTGCTGGCTTTGTCTCCCCAGCTTTCAGAGTTTTTAAAGTTGTGTATCATGAATACCTTTTTGCGTTTTCTGTTATGTTAGTCATGCCGTATTCTCAGGAACGTATCCTTGGGTGGCTTGCGTATCTCCTTAGGCTTGATGAGCAGGTCTTATCGCAGTTAACCTTGTGTGATTGTACGATGACGTCATCAGAGAGCCCCCTTTTCAGCCCTGCCTCGGTGCCACCAGCCCTAAGTCCACCACTGAGTAAAGATTCTGTTTTTTTTAAATATTATTTTATCATGTACAATCTGGGTTTATCAGAAATCACTGAATGGGAGCCCTGATTAGATTCTCTTAGTTGGTAACTTTACTGTTTGTGGGTTTCATTTCATTCTATTCAATACTTCACGCACTTCGCAGAGCTGATGATGCCTACCTAGTAGGCAAAATATACACTTTGTTGAGATCTTAGTGCTTGATTCTTAGCTTTGAAGGACTATAATGTTAGAAAAATCTACCTTTTATTACAAAAAATGTATTTTCTACTTCATTCCATAAAAAATGAAACTGAGAATTTTGCATTCCACGGAATTTTCGAAATCATCTGGGAAAGCTTTAAGCACACGCACTGAAACAGAAAGCAACATCATGAAAACAGACCTACCAGCAGGGTCGTAACGAAGGGGCAAGGGGGCTACAATTCCTCGGGCGCTGAATCACTGGGGGCGCCGCCAAGTCCCAACAATGTCGCAAATACTGCGTTCAATACAGTACATTTGCTTCCGAAAGACCTTACAGTACTGGTGTACTGGTGCGCCAAACTTGTTTCTTGCCCTGGGCGCTAAATTCTGTACACCCCTGCCCACCAGACTGAAAAACTCCCTAAACACAATCTGCCTGCATTAGGATTAACTACTAATTTTCTGATGTAGTTGAACTACAATTGTTCTGATGTAGAAGTAGCCTATGTTTTGAGAGACCGTTGGAAAAATTTGAGAGACCGTTTCTGTCCCTCAAAACGCCAGTAGTCCATACCAGGCAAGTACAGAAACGTTTTGGTTTTAATTTTACCTACACTGTTTGGATGAACACATTTTGCTATACAGTTTGTTGCATATTGCATACATGTGCAGTTGAACAGAAAATGTTGTGAGACTGACGGCATAGTCATAATATAAATACTGTCTATGATACATGCCACAAATGTGTCTTCAGAGAAGGAAGCAGCTTTAGTTCTACTTTCACTAGATCTGAGGATCCTTGCTGACACCAGCAGCTGGAATGTGAATGGAAAACCTTAGAACTGTGAAGCAGATGTTCAGGAATACTGAGCCAGCTGGCTTCTGACAATGTTCTTCCACAGCCTAGCGTACTTTGTTTAAGTTTGGTTTAAGAACCAAATTTCAAGTACAAAATTTTCAATTTTCAAGTCTATGGCAACAGTGAATCTGCCTGCAACTGAACACCGTTCGAGACGTTACAAATGGACAAAACGTAGATCTGAGCAGAAGAGGACATACTCGTATGATTACAAATAAGTTGCATTTACTAATTCACATGGGGATTTACCTGTATAGACGTCAATACAATTTGGAAAGACCGTTTGACTTTAATGACAGTTTGGTCGTCAGTGACTTCGTCCATAACTACCAGAAACACGATATAATGTATTCCCAACAGTGGAATGAGAGCAAGAGTCGACTTCGCGAGCCTGTATTTGTAGTCGTTTCGGCGCATGTGGTTCGCTCGAAGCTTCGCGACGATGATGCGAATTATATTGATAAATATCACAAAATTGACCTGTAGAAGTAAAAATATACGATATTCTGAAATTCTGAAAAAGTGATCTATTTGCCGTTTTTTAAATTTATGCAAAGTTTCATCTTGTAATCTTTTATTATGCCAACTTTAGTACAGCACCATTTGAAATACTTTGTTTTGAACTTTAACATATTTTTAAGTAAGGTACAAGAAATCTGAAATATCATCTTTGCCATTAGTCGCTCAAGAATATCCTTTTCTTCGAACTGCTCAATCACACAAAAGCAAATCAAATACATTTCTTCATAGAAGTATGAAAGCATCATCTCATTTCATTTTCCATTGCTACAACTAAAATTTGTCATCACAATCAGTTTGAAAGCGTTGTTAATTTCGCACAAGGTGGCTGTAACAGTATAACACTGCTTCGTTCTAGTGGTTGTCGTCCACAGATAACGTTAGTCTATTTTGACAAAATTTTGAACGCCCAATTGTGTTGTCCCAATGTGTCACAAACGCTTTGACCATTTAAAGTACGGTAAAAACACAGTCACTTTCCACCACCAACAATTTGAAGTGCGTTCACTACCAGTGACCTGTGCTTTCTAAATGCATTTCGTTACGCCCTTCACCTCACATCTATCAGTAATTGACGCGAATAGGCATAGAGACAATTCATGAGTGAGGCGATTCGTGAGGATACAACGTATTACAGGATTTCAAACTTTTGAAAACAAGATTCTTCCATCGATCAGATATTGAGCTGGATAAAAGCATTTTAGAATATTGCTTTTGGAAACAATGTAATAAAATTTGAATATATTCTGGAGTAAAATTAAGTGTAGTTTTCTTTTCTTACACGATGTTGTCGACTAGTTAAGTTTAACTCCCTTGAAATGACCACACCACCAAGTAAGTCCAGGTCCTAACAGGCCCGTAGCCAGTTCTAAGCTTTGGTGACGAAAAATACATTTTAGGGAGGCAAGATGCTTGTTCTCATTACATGTTTAAAACAAATTTTTCTGGACACAATAAAATTTGGGAGGGCACAATAAAATCTGGGGGGCACGGACCCGAATGCCCTCCCATGGATACGGGCCTCGGTCCAAATAGACTAGATTTAACATCTGCAACTTTGCCAAATGCACTGAGCTGCTTCTGTCTGAATTTGATAAGATTACAAAATAAAATAGAAACAGACAGAAAAGGCTTTTCTTAGTTACATAATTATTATTTGTTGGGGGTGTGGGCAAAAAGCTTTTCCTATATCCATTGATTGCTAGTTACTTTTCATTGATTAAGTTGTACACTCACAAACCACACCATAAAGGACAAGTCCGTCGACTTCAATTTCATGATCTATTGCAAGGCCTCCAAACTACGGCCTGCGGGCCAAATGCGGCACGAGAAGCCACTTCATCCTGCCCGCGAAGCCGTTTTGTCAATGAGGAAAAGAATATAATTACGGAAAATTTGTTGATTTGGTAGAATACACCATATCCCGAAACAATCGCATTACGTATGACGTCCGGCCCTCGACATGTTCTGCATTAGCTTATGTGGCCCTCGGACAAAACGTTTGGAGACCCATGGTCTATAGTGTTATGTACAACAAAAGAGTGATGCATCACGGCAAAAGAAGCTTATAAACAACTTCTTCATCGTTTGAGCAATTCTTTCAGTCCACTGCTAAGCCGCACTAGATCTCGGGGCAGGTGTTGAGCAGCCATTCGAGTCATTCCTATTTGAAAACAACTGATAAATTTTCAAGTTTCTGCAACAACGTTCCATTGTTACCAAAACACATTTTTGGAAAGAGAATCAGATGATTATACGGGAAATATTTCTTTAAATTACTTCAAACATGCATAAAACTTTTGCAGAAATTTAACCACGCGAAAGTTTGCTTATTGGTTCAATTGTTCTGTTCGCATTCTACACCGAGTGGCACCGTGCATTGAGATTGAAGTTTTCTCAAGACTGACATTCAAGCAGCGTGTAGCAGTGAATCAAAAGAGTTGTTTGTTATTTTTTGAACAATCTTATTCCTTCGTAAGACATACCTGGATAAAAATTTGACAAATTTTAATGTCAATATATAGACGAAGATATCGTTCATATAAATTTACAAGATTTTTGACAATCGAAAGATTTTCTCATATTAACTAAATTGCACCTTCAACCTTTCTCTTTAATTCACAAAACAAACTAGCTTTTAATAAAAATCATGAGCTGAAAGGATAAAGCAAAGCACTGCTTTCAAATGGATGAGGTTGAGAAGTGTACATCTCGCAGTTTTCGAAATGCGATGAATCACAAATGACAGTTTGTCCTTAAAACTACCTTGACACAGGTGTACTAACTTTACAAAATATAGCTCTAGACCCAAATTGTGGAAATAAGTTTTATAATTAAATGAGTGGCATTGCAAAAGGTCTAAAAGACGTTTTGGCTTTAGTTGAACTGTGTTCCGTTTCAGCAAATGTTGAAAGTGACGATTTTTGTCACTATGATGGGAAGGACCCTTACAAAAACCAAGTTGCAATGCTTGTTTAAAGTCTGTAAAAACGGTCTAACATGCTTACCGTAATGGACAAGATTAGTGGAATTCGAAGAACCCACAGAATGTGGTTATTGTCATTAACATTCCAGCAACCCTTGTTTTCATACGTGAGGCGGAGAGCAATCCAAACGACGATTGGAAACCATGGAGCGCCTGTACGATGAATAAACATGATATTTACAGTAAATAAGATAACAAGGAAGCAAATCTTTTGCAAACGCCATATAGACGAGATTTCAAACAGGGCACATCACGCTTCATTTCTCTTGACTGCAATCTGATGTGACGAACAACTCTGACGTTGGTAATGCAGAATGCTACATAATGACAGTGTGCTGACGTCTAGGCAATAAGCATCTGATGTTTGCTGTGACAAACGAAGTTCTGCAATAAATACCTACTATTTGCAGTACTTTGCTTAATGCATTCAACAGATCTCTGTGGTTTTGTTAGTATTTGAAACTTTGATATAATAGGTAAACTGGTTGAGCGTGAGAAATATTATTAAAAACGTACTGCTAGGTTACACAAAAACGATGATGATGGCTATAAGTTTTTTAATTTCTTTCGATAAATTGAAAATTGTTTTTTGCAAAACTTTGACCTGAAACTATCCAATGCAAACAACGCGCAAACAAAACTAAGTTTGAGTTTTTTTGCATGCAAGGCACTCGTTTGTATAGAAGTAGTTTGCTTAGCACAATCTTCACCTAATCGCGCATCAAGGCAGTGGCAGTAGATGCAAGAACTCAAGCCAAGTGACAGTAATTCGGTACTTGATATGGGAAAGCGAACACGGCACGCGTGAAAGAGTGCGCTGCTAAGTGCTGCGGAGTTGTCAAGTACTATTGATTAAATTGTTGTGCGTCAAAATAGCTTGCAAGTTGTTTCATGCTTTCTTACGTTTGATTGAAATCTGTAAAAGTTCTGGGCGTGAGAAGGTGTACGTGAAATATGCATAAGACACAAATGAGGCGCTCAACATCAGAGCAAAACATTGATTTTAGTCCTGAGAAAGAAAAACTTGTGTACAAATCGAATTTTTGTTTTTTTCTGTTTTTATCTGTGTCGAATGCAATAACAAAAGAGAAAATCGTTTGCCCATCCCACGCAGCCGTGGAAGGGAAGAACGTTTCAACAAAATTTATCAACAATACTGCTAGAGGTACATAAAATTATATAATAGTTTCGCGAGTGTCTCATTTTTTCCAATTTAATAGGTGGCATTTGATCCCGAAGATTAAAGACTTTATGTTTGGGTGGTCTGCGATAGTTATAATAAAAAACTTTTCCCCATCAACCCCACTTGTATTTGTGTTTACTCCAAGTGACGCTTATGCTTGAAGGTGCAATTTTTCGAAAGCAGCAGCCTACAACACAATGCCGCCGCTACGGAAGGGCTTTGGTGGGCTTCGCCCCCCAAAAAAGCCCCCCTGCACGAACGTAAAATCCCCCGCACAAACGTAAAGCCCCCCTATTGACGACTTTCTGGCGACGGTTCTGTTACAACAGTTAAAGTCATTCTTGTGTGTGAACAGTTAATCTTTTCAACCGCAGCTGCAGAACCACGGAAAACGCAGCAAGTTTCCTGTTTTAGGAGCTTGATGCTTGATACCTAGGTCTACTTTTTTCAACCATCATTCACCATACAGTTCTGATTCCATATGGCTCCGTATTCGAGCCTTGATATATCCATTCATCTACAAATTGTGAAACGTGGGAAAAGTTGGCAAACACGTTTGCATGAAAACCTGCACTGCGTTTGTTTTCACTCTAAATGCAGTGAGAGTTGACCGGTGAAGCCACTGTAGTGGAAAGTTGTCTTTAAGTAAGGGATTCTCAACCTTTTTTCTCTCTCTTACTCTTACAAACTTTCAAAAATGAGATTTAACCCTGTAGCGGACCTTGGTTTCGGCCCGCAGCTTGATGTCCGAAATTGCAGCGCAAATCACACTTGTTGAACGTGACTGGTGCGCGGTGGCGCGATGCGCCCTTTAAGACATACGAACTTCGACTCATGCGGCAATGACGATCGGTAATGTAGATGTAGAGAGAGATGTGAGAGCCAGTATCATTATTTTCATTTTCGAGTCGTCTCAAGTTTTTCTGCTTACATGTTCTGTTTGCATTCTGTTCGAGTTCATGCAAGTCGACAAGAAATAAAGATCGTCATTCGCGCGACGTCCGGCCTCAGTGTGAAGAAGGATTATAAACATTAGGCTCCTTGAGCGACACCATCGCCGCCTACAAATACTTCGTTGAACGCTTCGACAGCTACATATGGCTCTCAGTCTAGATCGCCGTCACCACACCCCTTTTTGTTTACCGCACTGCTGCTGCAGAGAAATATTAAACTACTATTGGATGGACCAAAACTAGTTTTGAAATAGACAACGGAATTGTGTTTAGCTTTGAAAAATGTATACAACATACAATTTTTTGTTTATTAATAACAAATCATGGTTCAAATAAAGGAAGTCAATCGTTGAGACTTTTTTGCTTGTTTCTTACTCGCAATCTTTCAGAATCTTTGCAGTCGTTAACAGAACAACCCACATGTCGCCTTCAGGAACCAACTGAGATAAAGCGCTTTTTCAGCAAAGGTTGCATTCGATCAATCCACACAAATGTTTTCTCAAGCTGAATTTAGAACGAAGTGGTGTTAACCTGAAGGTCAATCAGTTCATCTTTGCACTGGCCATGGTCAGCAGTACTTTATAACTCGGCTTCGAAAGGATAAGTAAAATCGAAGGAGCAGTATTGTTAAAAATTTCACCATGAAAATATGAAATGAAGCTGATTTACAAACCAGCAAAGTGATAACATATCTCAACCTCGATATCAGAAAATCATTACCATTTCCATTATATTCACAATTGTCCAACGTTGGAAAATTAGAATGATTTCTTTTCTGAGCTCTTATACTCCAAGTCTAATTTTGCCGGAAAGCTCTGACGTTTATCACGTGCATCAATAGCAGTAACACTCTTCCCTTGCATTTGCACATTTAGTTTAGTTAAATGCAAAAACTCGTTGGTGAAGCAGGTTAATGCACTAATAAAATTCTTGTTGCTAAACTTCTTGCTGCGTTAGATATGCGTCCTCCAAGAATATGAGATTTTTGTATGCAATTCGAAAACTCGAGACATAACGAGGCCTCTGCAAAGCCCATCTCACTTCAGTGCGGTGCGAAAAATGCGAAGGAACTCTGTGGTCCAGTGGTGATCCTAAAGTTTTAAAAGTGGGGGGCCACTGCGAGGCCAAGGTAAAAGTGGGGGGAACATAAATGTATATCTTGCATGGTGAGTTTTCGTTGTTTTGAAGATTTAGTTGCTATGATTAACCCTATCAAACCCAACATAGGCTTGTGAATATCGTTAAATATGAATTAGCGTTATTATTCACTGGAGACATCTAAACGGCACTGTATATGCAATCACACACGTGTACTGCTATGTCGAACATTCTGTGCTAAACATGCAACTTCCACAGCACTGCACATGCAAAATGAAACACTATTTTCCGTACACATTGTGCCGGCCCCACATGAACGAAAACAGCTCCATGAAAGTGAATACATTCACACGAAAGCGCAATGTTTCCAAGCACAAATTCCATCTTGACACAGAGACAATTAGGCTGTTGATAGCCAACTAATTTCGTCAAAATATTCTCACGACAAAGCAATTTAAAAAAAATAAACCATCCAACAGCAGATTGGTGACTATTGACTAATCCGTGTTTGTGATAGCTTATGGACATTTTGTGATTGTGTTGTAACCATAACAATATAATGCAACTACTATTACGAGTGTGATGACCATCTGCAGCGTGGATAGGGTGAGGACTATTGAATACAGTAGGCACACAGCACCGAGATTTCGGGACCAATTGCACCTAAAGTAGCATAGCAGCGCCGCAGATAGGTGTGCATCGGCGTTTAGGGCGTGCATTTCTGATAGAAATGTGTGACCTTCAAGGCAAAGATCTGAAATACGCGAAAGAATTCTTCCTAAATCATTACAGAACATCGGTACAAAATTCTGTGAGGTTGCAGGACATGTGCCGGTAGAGTTATAAATGTAGTCATGTTTCGAAGTCGTATACACAAGGCAGCAGAACGCAATACTGCAGCTAGGATACATTCCGATAAATTAACTGAAACTAATTCTTAATGCCTTCACAACCCTTTTGCTACTGGGACAAGAAACAATCTGCTGACAGTAATATAATCCAGTTCCATCTCACACTGAAATGCACGAAAGATCAATCTTCCCATTTTTGCGACTGTTTCTTAGTTTCGAAATGAATCTTTCAACACCACGGCCGCGGTCTGACTAAATTTCACGCAGGATCCGAGCAACCACTGGTGTGCGTCGTCATAAACAGCTCTAGTTACCCGGCCGTCAAAAACAACAACACAGCTTATCGTGCATTTGGGAAATGTTGAATGCAGGCTAGAGAGTTTCTCTATATTATCGTTTAAAATATTGCTAGCCGAAAGTTATCTACTGTATATGTCAACCAAACCAACTTAAACGGGAAATTAAGAAAAAACTGAGGGGGGCACACAGGGGCCAACCAAAAATCTGGGGGGGGCATGGCCCACCCAGGCCTCCCGTTAGAATCGCCACTGGTGTGGTCTGATCCCACTTCATCAAAAAATAATTTTTAAAGGCGAAAATTAAGAGCACTCCATCTGATATAATTTAGAGAATGGGTGACGTGCTCCACAGCCACTTTTAGATATTGTGGAAGGGTCCTGCTTGCCATTGCCTGCAGAAGAAGGACACAGTGAAAGGAAACAATCTGTGGTGCACTTGCACATTTTTTCACTAGAGTGGCAGAACCTGACTAGCTCTGATCATGGTGGTAAAGCGAACACACGACGACGAAATCCTCTATTTATTTCAGAAAACCAACTGGTTTTCTTGTCGTCTTCAAGCTTTCGCACATACAGCACTCTTTCATTCAACTCAACAGCATGTAGGTACTGTATTTACCAAAGCTGTGCACAGTTAAACACATCTGTTGACTCATCTACCTGAAGATTTGATTTTTGCAGGACTAGCTCTAATTTCGCCTGCTACCTGACCTGATCTAAAATGTCACGTAACTTATCACATACACAGCGTCATGTTGTATCATTTGTTAAAAGCGTTTTCTTCTTTCTGAATTTTCTTTTTTGCTTCTTTCCCACTCGAGAAATTCAAACATATCTATAGCGCAGGTCTTTAAGTTGTTACCTTGACCGTATGCAGCTTTTTTTCCTTCGATATTGTCAAAGCGACTCGATAGTATGCGTCCTTAGCTGATTTGTCCTCTGTCAGAATCCTAGAACAGTTAGTGTTTCTAGTACCACGAAATCGAGCACGTTTGCTGAGCAAAGGCTGATGAGATAAATGTATTCCCGGTATTTCCTGTTACGAAAATAAAGCTTTTTGATTTTGCGCTCGCCGAAAAGGAAATGGTCAACTGCAAGCAAAACCGTCAAGCATCTGAAGCAACTTAGAGGCAAGTTTCATTACTTTCGCAACATGTTCCATTAATGTTATAGACCGTCAGTTTTTGCTGTATATAATTAAACATACAAATGAAAACTGATACAAGATCAAGTTATAACCGATGGCAACATTGCAATGGCTCGAAGCAGCTTGTGGTAGTGAAGCGTGAAATTTTGTAATCAGCACCGGCTTGTGATTGGCCAACCTCCTCTGCGCACTCTCAAAAGAGATGTCACCACTTACCAGGTGGTGCGCGTTGGACTGTGGTTCAGTTTGCTTTGCGCGTTTATGCTGTGTTGTGAAGTCCTCAATGTCTATGCGCCTAGTTGCGCATAAGCAGAAGAAAGCCTGGCCTTTCCGCCTTGCTTTTGTCCGCGAGATCAGTCAGCCAGATCACCACACAGCTTCACGGCTGTGCAAACCTGCAGTCGCCTCGCGACACAATAACCTGCGTTTTTTATGAAGATCTTCTCTTCTTTCTAAGTAACCAATAACTCCTTCAAATATCACGTCTGGCAATGGCCAGACTGTTTTGTTTCAATACGCATACTTTCATACATGCCACCCTCTTTGAAGATTTGGTTCAAACCAAATTTTCGTTACAACAATAAGTTGTTTGAAGTTCTATTTTTAAGTAACCCTACAGCAAAGTTTCTGCTCAAAATTTAAATTGCTCCCTTACCCCATCCAAATGCCATAAAGATCGGAAAGTACTTGTGCTCGGACATAGCGAAGGATAGCAGCATCTGAAGATACACACCTTCCACCAGCAGCCAAAAGTAGTTGGCCATTATGCCGTAATACGTGAATACGGTTCTGAGACGGCATGCAATCTGCATGGTAAAATATAAAAACCCGATTATTTTACTAATCTTTCTATAACTAGGAAAATGTTCAAATCTTCAAAGAGTTACTTAATTTAGATTTCTCAAATCTTTTTTACAAAACTAATTATTTCATAACAATTTTTGTGCGTGATGTAGCATAGCGAACTTAATCAGATGAAGAGATGTTAAGTTTTTTAAACTGAAGAGAAGTCAAGAAATTCTTAAATGGAAATACGTTAGTGAGTGGTTCTATTGAAAGCTGACAGCGATGACTGGCCCGGGGATAAAGTACACTCCGCAGACCATATGATATGCTGGGTCGCAGAAAATAAGATTAAATTTTGGTATTGCAGTTTCGACAATATTCAGAGTTCTGCAGCAAGTGCTTCGCGAAAAATTTTTTCAGGCGATAAGTCGTACTGCAAGGCACTTAATTGACGTTTAACGGCACTTAATTGACGTTTGCACTCATCAATGTTCAAGTTGGTACTTTGGTGATGTGCAGCACCAACATTTTAATCGCTTAAGTTCCAAACGTTGTCATGTGTCCCAGTAAGTTGCAATCTAAAAGTTCTATTGAAAACTGCTTTTCAAAATATTCCACATCGAACTTCTGTAACAAATCAATTAAGAAACGCCTACAACTATTGGTTGGGTATGGAGTAGTTACTCTTAAAAAGGGACACCACACAGCAGATAATATATAAGAAGCACGTTGAGGCTGATCCAACGAATAAAGCAAACGCTTACCAGTACTCCACTAATTCCTGGAGAGCTATCGCAGTCAAGTGGACGTGTCGTGTCTCCCGACAAGTCGGTGTGCACATTACTTATAATCATCAATATGACGATATATCGCACAATGAAGGAAATCATGAGATTGATGTGGATGTAGTTGCGCGTGCAGTGCAGTTTCCTGGAGATTACAGCAGCGAAAACGTCTAGGTCGCATCTGACTTCGGCGAAGGCGGGCGCATAGTGAATATGACCATCAGAATCAAGAAACTGCAGTGTTTTTCTCACGCTGGGCACAAATTTGGTTGTCATGGGCCACTTCAGAGGTATGCAAAAGATGCACTTTTGCAGCAGCCAGAAAAACTAAAATCGCAACTTGTTTCAGAGTTTTGGACTTTGCACGCTTGGATGAAGATGCTAGTCATCTGACAAACTGACCTGTGTGGCCGAGTAAGTAACCCCAAACCTGTCGCCGCAGCACCAATATAGGAAAATGAAAATTGACGAATTCGAAAGAGCGAAATTAACCTGCAGATGTGAAGGTTTTTTTTAGGCAGTAAAATACAATATACTTCCACTATATCTTTCTATGGAAAGGGAATCTTTCACAGCCAAGAATCAAACACAACGATCTTAGCAGAGTGTGTATTTCGACTGCTAGTTGGGCATCACCAGCTCTTATTCAAAGAAGAAATATACAATGCCCTGTCGTTTGTTAATTTCAGGCAGCATCTACCGTACTTCGTGAGATCTGACAATCTCCATTAAACTTGTTATCACCTCCAGACTTCACGAATGTAACCTCCAATGAGGAAAAAACGATTAAAATTTTTCTGCCAAGCCACGTCACACGGTCCAGATCAAAACGTTCGTAACTTCGCACTTTTCAAGTGGCATTAGATTTGATTGCTGCAGATAACTGCAACGTATCTCATTAGCCTCGAAATTTTCATCATCCGCGAGTGTTATTAAACATGATCACTGAAAAGAATGCAGAACTTCTCAAGTTATTCGCGTCGTGAACCAGGGCACTTAAGGTATCGTATGCTTGACACCAAGTTATGGATAATTCGGGCGTACGATGCCACTTTCATTCTTCAACGTCACTGAGAGAAAATTATGATGCAGCCAGCAAGTCTAGGCCGTCTTTAGACATATTTGTTGTTCAGGCCGAAACCCGCGCTAGTTGAGCCAGTCCGTTCGATGCACGCACTGAAAAAGCCGTTTATTTGACAAACGTATCACAAAACTCGAGTTTGCTTATGTCCTACGTCGCTTTTTCCATCAAGAAATACCAGCCAACTTGATGATATTTGAGGACATGCAGATTTATAGGTGCATGTCAACAAATTAGAAAAGATTGTATCAAAGGAAGTTGAATAAAATGACATGCGAGCACAATCAGGGGCGGATCCAGAGGGGGCGATTGGGGCGATCGCCCTCCCTAAAACCTTCAAAAGTAACTTTATTCGCCATGAATTTGTATAATTCTGAAAACAGCGTTAATTATAAGATTTGACTGCCAAATATTATTGAAATCCCCCCCCCTTTAACCTTACAGGCTGGATCCCCCCTTGAGCACTATGCGATTGCTTTAGTGGAATTGCAAATTACCACCACGTGCAAGTGAGATACCACCCACCACAACTAAGCTCGATTAGATTTATCAGGTTATTGCACGGTCGTGAAATCGCTTTGAAATGTACTCACCTCAAAAAGGACAGGATAAATAAAGCAGCCACCAAGCACAATAGAGATATACAGACACCGACTATGTATATCAGCGTGAGGGCATTATCCAGTGGCATCTGTAACAACAACATTTTTTGCGAAACACGATTTGATGCAGGGAAATACTTGTCCGAGGTATACGCCTTGTCTCTAATAACAGAGTGACAGCACAAAAACTTGAGGCAATGTAAATATCCGCATAACTACTAAGTGGCTTTGCAGTGAGCACTAGTATAATCATCATCTCCAACAAAAAATTGTGTGCGTTGAAATCAGCTTCCCCATTTCTTCAAATAAGTCAAATGTTTCATTCTCTGTGTTCACCAATATTTATGTGTATGAGGTGTTGCCAGTTGCAAAATTATTATTCGTGTTGTTTTCAACATGAAGAAAAGAATGGGCAAGTGATGTTCCAAACGTAACGCTAAATAACACAGATAGAAAATCAATTTTAACGGTCAAGAGCTCTTCCCTTTCTTGTTACGTACAAAAATAGGCAGAACTGAGCTTTTAGGTGACACTGAGATTTTCCAAAAACCTATTCCTTGAAAAGTGTATAGGGCTCACAAATATCAGCGTCCAGTTTATGACTAAAGCTAGATGTATTGCAAACTTGCTTTTCGTCGTCACTTACGTTGGCGTCAAGGGCTTCGAGGACCTCAGAGGCATTGTTGAACTCTTGACTGCAGTTTTCCTTCATTTCCCAGATCTCCATTACTCCCTCATCATTGGGTCGATGATACCAGGAGCCGTTCTTATTACAGTAGCGGTGCATCTGGAGGTTGTCTGCAGCAACAACAGAACACTTTTGAGTTGGCTAACGAGTAATGCGATGCTAGGAAATGCTTTTGCCTTCACATGCTCAGAATAAATTTTCCTGAAAATTTGCCTTAATAAAGTTGCCTGAACAGGTCTTAAAGTTTGTCTTTATCAGGTCAGTCTCAAGCGCAGAGAATTTCCAAAGGCACAATGTGCGCTCTGCGTTACTTGATTTGTTATCACAAATGCTAATGGCAAAAAAAGAGAAAGTTTGCAAGGAAATAGTACTCTCGAGCACAACCGTAAGAAGTATTGCACATTACTGACATCCTACTAAATTAAATTAAGCTATAAATGTTTGCAGTTTAAAAACCTGCATAAGGTTTTCACTGATTTGCAAAACCGGGCTAACACCCTTGAAAATACGCAGAAAATCTACAGTATACAGTACTTTTGGTAACTGTACATTTTTGCAACCGTCCGAAAATACAGCTACGTCTGTAGTAAAGCAGGAAACGCTTGAATTGTTCCAACACCAATGCTGCAATATAATACCATCATTACGTCGAATGTAAATCATTCGAAAAATATTTTTTACATTTCTTCGTAGCAAATTTTTCAGAAATTCATTGGCATTTCTTTTTATATAGACGTTAAAGATAGCGAGATGGCTGCACTCACAAGTTATTTTTTGGCGCAACTAGATCTTTGTTTACTTGATACGAAAGTGCACCTTCAAATAAAACAGGCTTTGGTTTGGACAAAATGATTGCAAACGTTAAATTACCATTCCAACTGAAAAAGGAAAAACAAGGCACAGAGACAAGTTGGTCCGGCGATCCGTGGTCCCAGCAAACTGATCCATCAAGTTCTCCTCGGCACCACGTTTCTGAATAAAATAAACCGATCAAATATTTTTCCGTCCAGGAGAAATATAGGGAATCTGGTTACTTTAAGGAAAGCATGTTTGCATGCAAAAAAATCACAAGTCTACTCTTAACTGTCTTACACTGCAATGTTGCCAATCGCCTCCATAAATTTTTTTGAGACTTTGTTGACTGCAAAATGAGCGAATGAACCAATATTGTTATTTTCTATTTGAAGATTTTTATTACCATTTTGCGGAAGCTTCTTCCATGTTTCCTCGAGTCTTTTCTTGCAGTCCTCTTGACGCTTTTTCAATTCGCACTCAAATTGCGAAACACCGTAATCCTGGAAGCAAGTAAATACTCGCAACAGTTCCGTGCCGAATGGATGCAAAATCAGAGATTTTTGTCTTGCGAAAAAATACATCAACTTCGTAGCGCACGATTAACGACTGAGTTGAGTTGAAACTTCATTGAAATGTGGGATAATACTACCTCCGTGGAACAACTGGAGATTCTAATAAGATAGAACTACGGAAATTGTGTTCTCATATACAGCGCTTCAAAATACATGCATTGCGCATGCTTTCAAAGAGCTCTTATAAAGGCACCAGAAGGCAGTAATACAAAAAAAATTATACTCAGTCAGGCTAAAAGTTGCTTTGTAAACCGCATCAAATAAAATTCTTCGGAAGCATCAGGTTGAGTTCTTAGGAATCAAGAAAAACTGCAGCAGCTTACATTTGCAAAACGGGATTGTGAAAGAGAGAAAATATGTTACTTTTATAGTGTACATTTCGCGCTCATACAGTCCTTGCATCCGAGAAAGAAATCAAGGTGAAATTTATTCCGAAAGTTGTTACTACTGGTTTATAAAATCAGTTTCGTGCTAATTGTTCTCGCTTTTCCGTCTTGCTTTAATGAGTCGCTGATCTTTTTACAAGATATCTCGACCTTTGTAAAGGAGTAAGGAAAATGAAAATTGCTTGTGTCTTTTAAAAAGACAAAAAACAGTTAATCCGCTTGCCGTGGCTAACGCCAATCGGCACGTTTCGCAAAGGTAATAAGAATTCGCTGATGTAAAGTGTGACTTCTTTATCACAAGATATCGACTGGATCTGTTTGCGTTTAGCGAAAGTGTACTCAGTAAGTAAGCCCACGAAAAGTGTTCGTGAGCTTTGGGGCGTTTATTTGTTTGCGTAGCTATCAATACCTTGGCTCTATTTGAAAAGGCCTGGTATTACGCTTGTTCTTCCTGTTCGTCAGTATGAGTAAAGCAGTAATTAATAATTTGGCGCCAGCGATGAAGTCACGATGCCGAGAGGACTTGTCTTATCGGTGGGAGACAACATTGTTCAATGTCCTGCATTCAGACTCAAAGTCGGAATGACTTTACTAGTTGTTTTCCTGTTTCAATCGGTGATAACGTATGACGCAACGCCAACAAGAACAACGCGTGCCAACTCGTATTCTCAGATAACATTCTTCCGGCTGCCTGTGGACAGAAAATAGTTTCTGGAAAAAAGACACACCTCCTCTGTTGAAAAACACAGTTACATTATTTGTGTCGTCACTCCGAACTCCTCTCTGAGATGAGATCTCAACAATACATCACAAAGTTTTGCTGCAGTTAACTATGATTAAACTATTTTCGTAACCAATCACGTAGTGTTGGTTTTGTACGGACAGTCGTGATACATCAACGTTAGCAGTGAAACAACTAACGTATGATAGTTGGAAAACCATGAAGACCAAAGCAAAACAAACTACGATTCCCTTTGTTTCTCAGCTTTGGCACCTCCAATTCTACTTCTTATCGAGAAAAGTGCTCAAACATGCTCTGTCAGTCACGTTCATCGGGTAACTGGCAGTACACTGGCTGCATGGAAAGAATTACTTGATTTTTATTGTGTTCATACCTAGACTTGTAGAAAATGTGACACACAAAAACTTTCATGAACTGCACATGGAATGGATGATCCAAACATAGTTCTACGGACCGCACTCAAATCAGACATGATACGATTTACAATAGGTTTGCAGTGATGAGGTCAGATACGCAATGTTTGTAACTAACCACATTCATCAAACACCGAGCTTCAGATGATTTTAGTTATAGTGAACTTGTATGCAACCAGGCACGTAGCCAGGAATTTTGATTGGCTGGGGCAAACAACAGCCAAGTCTCAACATTTGTTTATTTAATGCCCCTTGTTTTCGAAGCATCATCCATGAAACGTGCATTTTTCTGGCGCTTGTTTTTGAATGATATGTTCAGTCAATTTTTTCATTTTCGTTCACTGATGTAGGAGGCGTGGGGGATAAGCGCACCCCAAAAGTTTTGATTTGGTGAAAATCCGGGCAAAATCTGAGGAGATTTGTGCAAATTATGTGTAAATCTTCGCAAAATTGCTGTACGTGCTTTGATTTTATAAAATGCCACCCAAAAAATTATTACTATTTTTTTGAAATTCATGCATTAATTTAGTTATTTTCGGGCAATTGAAGGAAAATTTAGGGAAGTTTTGGTGAAATTTAGGCAAAAATGGTGCTTAAACTGCCTCGATTTGAAAACAATGCGCCCAGTGACATGCAGTCGTTTTTCATGGAGGTCATTTTCTTTGAATTCTTTTTCGGGCAAGTTTGCAGAAATTTGGGCTAAAATTCGTCGCACCCCCAAAAATTTGCCTGCTCCTACACCTGTGTTTCAGTTACATGCGCTTTATCAATGAAACAGATATCGATTGCAAGCTATCTGTAAGTAATGGCAGTGTCAATGTCCTCAGCACTTCCAAAATGAAAACCATCTTCCTACTTACGTTAGATTTTGCTGCTGAGACTACCCGTTGCAGAGGAACGATTTCACGTTTACAGTAGGATAGGATGGCAACATTAAATGAAAGTTGTAACACTGCACAGGTCGGATTGTGATTACTTGGCCCAAGCTTTTTTTCGCCGGAAAGTTAATATGAAATCATTGCTGAAAACGGTAACGCTGAACATGATTGTGATTAAGCCGTTACAATGCAGTTTTAATCGTAACAAATAAATATCTAGAAAGAATGTTGTTGTTGCTAAACAGTGTGTATGGCAGAGGTCTCAAACATCCAGTCCGCGAGAGCATTTTGTGTGCCCCCGATGCTTTTTGGGAATTTTGAAATAATTAACATTTAGGTTATTTAGTATTAGTTTATTCATCGGTGTTTAAAAGTGCTAGAATAGCGAGTCAACAAGTTCATTTAAAACGAACGCAGAAAGGGCTAGAGATAACTTCCCTACAACTTACAATACCATTCGCCGTAAAAAACACGTGTCAGCTGTTTCTAATAAGGCTCAGGTACCACCTTTGTTGCACAATGCGGCCCGAGGGGCTAGGGTGGCCATAATGCGGCCCTGATTTTCTTAAAGTGCTGGTTTCGCCCTCGGAGCAATTTGAGTTTGAGATCGCTGGTGTATGGCTTATTTGCGCAATAAAAAAGACTTTGAAACTGGATTTCTTCTCAACCGAAGTTTGAGTTTCAAGGGTGTATAAGACGTACATCACCACTATTAGTTTTGAAACAGTACAAAAAGTATACGATTTACATTTAAGGCTACGGTTTATGCTGGAGACAAGAGTAAGATGCACAGCATTTGTAGCACGCCAGAGTTAGCAGAGAGGGAGAAATTTTTGCGATGGATTTGAAATATGTTTGCATCACTACTAGGTGAGATTCAGCAAACTGGTGCATCAGAAACAGCTGGGAGAAGTGGCGACTCCTTGTTTTACTTTGGTTAGTGATTACAAGCAGTTAGATACTATGATCATATTTCATTATCACTAACTTCCACACGGAGCTTAAACTTCAGGAAAATATCAGCCATGACATGACTTCTCCAACAGTTACACTATGCACAAACATGGGCGTCGGAAGGGGAGGGGTAGAAGGGGTCCTTGGCCCCTCCCTGCTTTTGAAATTTAATATTTTCCTATTATATTTTTAGCAAAAAAGTTGTTTACTTGATGGGTTAAATTGATAGTCGGCGCACTCTTTCACACTATTTTCAATGGCTAAAATGAACGTCATCTTATGAAAACGCCAATCAATCACAAGAAAAGTAAAGAATACACAGCATTGATTATTTTGTGGCATTGAGTTACAATTAGAAAAGTTTCCATTTACAACCAGTAAAAACACTCTTATCTCGAATCGGACAGAATCGTGTCAGAACTAGCGTGTATTCTTTGCAACAACTGAACCTGCATTTTTTGCATTTGCTTCTCGATATGCATATTTTCCTTACGGCGGCTTATACATTAGGCGTGCCGCTTTTCTGCGAAACCTATCGGTGATCCGCAGTTGTTGTCAAGTTGTCTGATTTCTGATGTCGAGCGCAATCAAGCTAGACGAGAGTTTTATCCAAATCTAGACATTTTTGTGGGCTAAGAATGACTATGCACGAAAAAAACGCGTTCTGCGAAAAAAAACGAAAAAAAGTCATAAGGCAACCTAAAAGAAGCCTTAGCATTTTTCTAATGTCAAGCGCTCAGAGACAAATCAGTTGTTTCAGCTAATATAAGCTTCAAGTTCGTTTTAAAAAATATTACATTCAGACTTCAAACTGATCAATTCCACTGAAATGTGAAATACCCTGTCCCGTTTTTTCTGTTTGTTTTTAATGCAAACTGTGCCACCTGAATCCTGCGTAAAGATATGCAAATTTTTTAAGAGTACGGCTTAATGCGACCGTCACAAACGTTACAAAAGGAAAGGACAGAGGCCAGTTTTGTGCTTGGAATTGTTCCAAGCAAAACGTTCGGATCACTCATCACAAAGAAGTTTATTTGTTTCTGGAAAAGATTTTTTTGCAATTGAACTGCAAGATAGCACTTCGACATAGTTTATGCTTGCACTCCTCTAATTTCTATTTGCGTTATATCTTTGATAGCATAAAAGCGTTGATTGTTTTTAACCACTACCAAGTTATGACCAAGAGTTGCTTATGCAAGATTTTTTCCCATCGCAAGCAATATCACATTCCGTTAGCCTCCATTCCAAATTCCACGTGCTGTTCAAATTTAAAATTATGTGAAACAGAACTGGACAGGTTTAAATAGATTACATAATGAGAACAATTTTGTCATAACAACATGCACTTCAAATCGCACCAGCGATTCAACCTATAGTTTCACAGATTTGAACGCCGTGGCCTTGCGGCAATAAAACGAACATTTCATGATGCCGTACTCACACGTAAATAGCATAATATTCAGTCAGGAAAACGTTTGAACTACAGCAGCTTTCATTCAATGGTGCAGTCATCAACAAGCAAATGCTTACCAGGTAATCCTCATATTCGCCGTACGTGTCGTTGTAATCAACTTCATAGACAGAATAATTTTTGGGTTGTCTCAATTCTGCCACCTTTTGTTTCACATGCTCATATAGCTGATCACTCATTTTTGGGAAAAAATACTACAGGATGTCGGCAGGTCCAAAATGTTCTAACCTGACTTTTTAGCCTTTCTTGTTGAGCGTGACTTACTACGGATTACCACCAACGAGAGTTTTTATGCAACGCTTTCTTTTTTCCTCTTGCTTGCGTTTTGACCTCGCTTCACCTCACATCGCTGGCAGGTGTCAAGTTGTCACAAGCGTGTATGCAAGCGCACTTGCGTTGAACGCTGGTGCTGGAAGCTCCACAAAGCCTATCACAGCTTTTTCACGACACCTACAAATTTACAAACTGTTAAGGACTCATAATATCTTTACTCTATTTAATAATTGTCAAGAGAGTGTGAGGACAAAGAACAAAATTTGCAAGTGTATTGAGGTGGCTGGAATCGGCACTATCCGTGAATCCATTATTTTGCAACAAAACAATTGGTGTTCTTTTTTGCCCAAAAAAGTATAAACAACCTCCTCCATCAAATGTTTTTCTAAATGGTGTACGTGTACGAATTTATTGACCAAATGAAATACCTTGGTGTGAGGATAAATACCTCACTGAAGGATGATCATGATATTCAGAGACAAGTGAAATCACTGTACTGTGACACAAACAAACTCAGAAGCACTTTTGATCAGTGCTCTCCTGCAGTAAAAAGCGCTCTATTTCGTGCTTATTGCATGCCAATATATGCTTGCCAATTGTGGAGCACATACACACAGACTAGTATGAAGCGCTTACGTGCTGCGTATAACAATTCCTACCGACTTTGGAACTACATACCAGAAATGTAAGTGTTCGCCCACACCAAGTTTGCCATTGCGTCAGGACCTTTGATGCCTTGCTGAAAAACAAGTTGTATCGATCTTTTATACGGAGCGCATTTTCATTTAACTTTTTTATTCGTTCACTTCAAATGTCTGATGCTTTTTACAAATTTTCATTTTTCCTCAATTATTCAATGCTCCTGTATATTGGAGACCAACTGCCGTAGTTGTTGGTGCATTGTTTCGGTGTTCGCGTCTCATCAGCACGGGCGTAATGAGGGGAGCAAGTGGGGCACATTCCTCCGGGCGCTAAATCACTATGGGGGCGCCCAATGACTGTGGGGTACAGAAAAGTCCCAACAATGTCACAAGCACTTCCTTCAATACAGCAAATTTTCTTCCGAAAGAGCTCAGGTTCGAACATGGGGGCGCCAAACTTGCTTCTTGCCCCGGGCGCCATCAGCATTGGCTTTTATAGTAAAAAAAATATGTGTGTGCAATGTGTACAAACCAAGCATACAAAAAGTAAGAAACGTAACTGGTGAAATGCTAATTGCCACATCCTGCTTTGCAATTCAGGAAAATTAATTGGCTGTCGATCCCGTGACAAATGCGTTTCAAGCATTTGAAACCTCGATCGGGACAGTTTGCATGCCTCTGAGCGCCAATGTGCACCCCATTTGAATTATCGTTCGCTTTTTCTTTTTCTCCATTAGCTGTTTGCCTCAAGGTTTTGTGTTAGAATGTCTTCATTTCTCTCGCACTACAAGATCCCTGCAGCATTGTGACGGGTGAATGACGACACAGTTGTGGTGCTGTTAAAGCGTTTTGCTTCTATCAGTGTTGGTCATGCGCAGACACCGAGTCTATAATGCGCTACTGTATGGCTAACCATTTTTGTGATTTTGTGTCTATGATTGCGTCTGTGCAATGGACCACGAGTCCGCAATAAAAAACTATTATTATATTATATTATACCATGTATAGCATGACCGCTGCAAGTTCTCTAATGAACTCGAGAAACGACTGTGAACGAGGTCACAACTGTTCTTGTTCGTACAGCAATACTTACAGTTTGTTTGAAGCCTTGCAATTTAATTTGAATGTACACGTGAGGTCATTGATAAGGATCTAAATGGTTTAACAGGCGAAAACAGGATATTCCGGCATCATCAGGTGCTGGATGAAGTAAATGATACGCCACTAGTTTCACTAAGGTCTGGTATCGGTTCAAGTGTTTTCCGTCAGGAGCCCTGGATTCTGACTGGTAGGAGTGTGTTTTTGGGCAAGTACTGTACTTAACACTGTTCTGCACGTATCCAAATGCAATACGGGGTTGTGTGCGAGTGATATTGGGTTAGTGCAGCTGTAGCCAACCCGCGGCTCTCAGCCCGGTTTCATGCGGCTCTTACGTAATCAACAGAAGACCCACTAAATAACATGCATAACAATAAATGGCTTGTAAAGTTCTGTCATTGAAATGTTGGTGTGTGATGTATACAATAAATCTAGCTGAGCAAAGTTAGGTGTTTGAGTGAGGAGGAGATGGGGTGATGTTCATATGTGCCCGTGTGCACTAGCATACGGAGGGGTGCCACTGTGGCATGGTCCCCCCTCAGACCCTAAAAATAAAAAAATGTATAAACAGTATTCGGCAGTGTATACTGTCAGTATTCGGCAGTGCATACCAAAATGTTTAATTTTAGGCGAATAGCATTATTTTGTTTAGAAAAACGCCTCTCAAAGCACAAAATAACTATATTTTCTAAAAATTGGGGGGGCATGGCCCGTTTGTCCCCCCTGGCTACGACTATGCTTTGTCCCCCCTCGGAAATTTTCTGTGTACGCCACTGCCCGTGTGTATGATGTGGCTCTTTGTGGTAACACATTAGGAAATGCGGCTCTTGGTCTCTGACTGGTTGCTCACCCCTAGGTTAGTGTAAAAAGTGATAAAATTTGGAAAAATTTGCTGAAACTTTCACTTGAGCTAAATTTAAATTGGAAGCACGTCAAGCTTTGAAACTATCTCTAAAAACAACTTCTTTTCGCCACTGCGCAAAATATCTCAACCAAGTTACCTAGATGACATATTACCTTATTTGCTTGGTGTGTCTGCTTTTCGACTGCTGACCGTCTTCCCACTTACTATCTCGTAACATTAAAAAGTTATACGATTAAGTTAAAGCAGTAAAAGTACGACAGTGCTTAATTAAACATTTGAAGTGTACCATGAAAAATACGCTGAGTACAACCTACATGTCACTGCATGTCAGGTAACTGGAAACATTTATTGGGCAAGGAGTACATTTGGTGCAAAGGTTGCGCGTTTTCTCGTTGCTTTCTACGGCTGTTTTGCTGCGTGTTTTATTTGAAATGTCTGCGGATAGGCAAAAGCAAGATGGTTGAGGTTGTTGGTATAGACCACCGAAGTCTGAAACAAGCTGTAGAGGTCGAAGAGTCCAAAAGTATTTCAAATAGCGCTTGTGTTTGGTTGAATTTCAACAACTTGTAAGATTTTTATGCGCTTTTCGTTACGATTCCACCAATAGTGCATGTTACGCGGTAGTATTTACCGTGTTGAGCTTCATGGAAGTTGTGAATGTCTATTGCATGAAATAAATCCAAATGGTGCGTTTAATTAAATGAAATTAGTGATTGTTTGAGAATAAAATTGCGGGATCGAGGTATAGATTGCCGACTCCTGGTGTGGAGTGAACGGTTTGCGTCGAACCAGTCAATCTATCATGCGCAGTATGTCAAACGCACTGGGTGAAAGCCAAACGTCAAACGAACCACTGCTCAGACACGGTTTCCCTTTTTCCGTAACTGAAGACTTTGTCGTAAACTCATACTACTTTAGCACCGTTTACTGAATGATTGTCGGCTGTGGAGGCAAGAGACGGCGTGGCTTTCCTCCACTTTTAAAATTTATATTTTTTGCAATGTTTGCTACAAGCCATTTTTGTCCATTTTCGTTTTCTTAAAACCTGCCTACGTAAATTTATACCAAAAATCCTGTCTTAGTTTTTCATTTGCAGCAATTTAGGGGTGAATGAGAATTCAGAAATACAAAACGAGGAAACCTTCATTAGTTGCAAAAAAGCCACATTGTTTTCAAATTGATAAACAGGTAAAAGGAGAAGCAAACCTTCAAAAAATTAACAACAATTAAAAAATGTTTAAGTTCAAAAAGTTAGGACCGAGTGTGACATCTAAAGACTCTTAAGAAATTGAGGTGATTAGGGGAAAACACATTCAGCGTTTTTTGAGCGCACTGCAGTTTTTTGTAGAAAACAAGAAATTTTGACAGCAAAAACAATTCAATAGTTTTCTGGCTGTAGAGATTTTGATACACTTTTCATAATCACTTTCTAATTACATCAGCAAGTGAGATTCTAATGTTTCTGGTTGTCAAAATCATGGTGAAATGTACGTGAAGACGAACACAGCCGCAACCAGTTTATTTGTTTTTTGGGGAAAAATTATTTTGTTTTGCTGTTATACTATTTTCGGGGGGAGTAAAATGATTAGAACTTGTTGTTGTACCTAACAACTAAACATGTTTTCGAAAATTTCGGGAGGGCCAATTGCCCTGTTTCCCTCCTTGGTTGCGGGTTTGAAGACAAACTTGTCAACAAGAGTCAGCCAGCAACGACGTGTAGCGGCAAGGTAACATACAGATCAGATCAACATTGCTTCCACAACGCCACCTTGCGTGGTGAAGTCAAGAGGGAAATGTGAACGCTACTAATTTTCAATCAAGGCCCTTTGCAGTCGTGTGGTTCGATGCAATGCCAGGCGTATGTAGTTGCGTGATCCCATGCTTCTTTTTCAGGCTGTAAACTACTGAACACGTTTCAGTGAAGCTCCACGACTGTCGACTTCGCGCCGCTTCCTAAATTGGCGACTTTTCGCATGTTATGCCACTGTTGCTCGCTTGAGTGCAAGTTGTAACAGAGCTAAGGTTTTGGCCAGTATTTGGTTCACTGGCTTCGAGTCCAAATCTGCTGCAAGAACTGAAATGCGGTTTTGAAGACCTGGACCACCTTTGCGCTGCTTATTTTCCCGAACCGTTTCGATCGCCCTAAAAGTAATGGATAGTACTAGTTCAAGTACTAGTTCAAAACTTCAGCGCAATCTATGACTGTAGCAGCCGACACAAGTTAATTTGAGTTGCGAAAGCGAAAACAATTCCCCCAATATGCATGATGAGTGGTAGGAGATGGTATTTTATTGATGCTTCGAATAACAACCCGAGTTTTTCCACAAATCTTCGTTTAACTTCAACGACAGGAGATCTTCAAGTTTTATCCTGCCTGATGAAAAGCGCTGTGCGTGTGCGTAGCAAAGCAACAATCCAAATGTTGTTAGACCAAAACAAGGTTCCGCACATCACTCTCATAGGTAAGAAAGTTGACGCTTTTCCGTCTCAGGATAGACACTGCTTTGAAGAGCCGTGGATTACTACAGTGGTTTAGCCAGAAACACAAAAAACGGAGTTTACTTGTGTGAAAGTGCGCCTGCATTTTTTACATTGTGTGTATTGTGTAAGGTCTTCATATTGTGTGCATTGTGTAAGGAATATTACTCAGCAATATTCAATTCGTTGCATCGTTGTAGTAGATTGACCACATTTGATATTCTTATAAGCTCTCGTGGAATTTCTATAGAAATTTTGTTTTACACGCTTTAGCTGATGGGGCGTAACGAGTGAACTGCGGGAGCCTAACTCCCACTGCTCAGCGCCGTGGGTCAGACGAGTGCTTCCGCAACGAATGCTGCAACGGTTGCACATCATCAGCAGCATCGCGAGTGGAGGTTTCTCTTGCATGGATTCGTTAACGGCGAACACACGTATCATTTTTCAGGTGTTGGTTTCTAAGCCAACCGGTATTCGAACCCACCATGCAACATGAGTGGCGGATTGATCATAACATCGAAATATTATTTTCAACAAACTAAGTCATGTTTGACTTTAGTTTACAAACGAGAATCTAAGATCATGTACACGAACGCTGTTCGTAAATTTTTATTTGCAGCTGCAATTTTTTTACCGCTAAAATTATATTACCGCTGGAAAAGCATAGCTATATTTGTCCTACATTCAAATTAGCACAATGTTCTGAAAATTTCTTCAAAATCTTTGACAACACACCCCTCACGAAATCGAATTCTATTTAAAAAAAATAAAATAAAGTAAGTTGGCGTGAAATGGTGCGTGAGGTTTTACAGAACTTCTGAAACTCTTTCGATTCTCTGAAAGAGGTTTCAAAAAGAATCCGTTTACAGTAAATGCCAAATACCAATCCGTTATATAGTAGTTTTCAACCATATTTCGCTCTTTATCTGACTGGTTATGAACATATAACTTGATGAATTACAAGAAAACGAGTGAAACAGCTTGAAAGAACTTAGAAACGCTTCTAGCAAATAAGAACTTAAATTTATAAACGTTGTATGCTGACGTGAAACACAGTTTTTGCACTATTTGAACAAATCCTTCTCCATTCGGAAATTTTTCGCTTTTGAGCTTGTGTGTTACTCAACTGTTACCATTTGTCGTGTAAAAGTTTTCAACTTATGTCCTTAAAATTTAGTTGGGTTCGGTACTTGCTTACTGGCCTGAAAGCAGCTGGTGTGGATTGTTCGATAGTTACTGCAAATCCATATCTTAAGTTTGTTATAACTAGATTTAGAAACCATTTTGCTTTTGGGTTTTAAACAATAACACGTACAATTATTGGCGAGTCATTTCTAATTGAAATTGGGGGAAATGAACTTTGCTAAAATGATGATCGCATCCACAAAGCACTTCCCTGATTTTGCGAATTCAGACTTGCTGTCGTCTGAACCGCAAAAAATATTTTTTATAACATCTTACTGACTGCCAGAAAGTGTGGGGCCAGTGGACATTTTAGCGTTTTGCATTAGTTTCGGTGACATCTTGCGGAAGATGGCCATTTAAATCACGCGTTTGATGTTTTACCAAAGTTGCATTTTTGCGACAGCATCCCACTGCCTTCAACGAAGCCTATCGCCAGCTCGAATTTGCATGTGAAGGACTAAAACTGGAAGTTAGTTCATCGTTCATCTAATCTGTTGGTCAGTGCTTTGAAAAGCTTGATAAATATAAACCTTTTGAAGATTATATCGAGTAAAAACAGCTTATTTAACGCAAAACATGTGAGCAATCAGTTTCCAAACAAGAATGACTGCTCAGTGCAACCATAAACATCGAAAGCACATTCTCTCAGAGCTGCATGGCATTCTTTGTGTGGACTGCATGGAAACCTTTATTCAGCTGGAATGTGACACTTTCTCGAAAACAATATTTCTTACGGGAGAAACCGTTGCTTTGCCCTACAGGTCTGTTATCAACAGCGTGGAACATCACCTGTGCTTTCACTAGTGGATTGAAAACCGCAAACACGGAGTGCATACCAGGAGTCTGTTGCGTTTTCTCGTGAATTAAGGCGATAATACACACCGCATGGTACACGTTTGACACCACTCCACCACTTGAAGAAACGACTTGATTTGACCGTAAAAGGGAACAAGCTAGATGTGCTAGCTTGTAGAAACTGGAATCTCTGTGGTGGTCGAAGCAGCATTTTAATTTTTCATGTCTTGCGCGACGTTCCAAAAGCTACCGCTTGATCTGATGTTCATAACACAAAACAGACTTGAATGCTTAATGTGAAGCTTTAATATCAGTTTAGCCATCATGTTCTCTAAAATCGAGCTTTGGCAGTCCGAAAAATCCAACAACTTGCTAACTGTGAATGAAACTTGTATGTAAATTACTCAACATTTTCAGAGGATTTCTATACGAAGGGCATCTCTTATCTCAGTCAGCCGACTTGAGGAATAATATAGCACTGTGCCCGAAAAAAATGTTTGTTTGCAATACAATCCTCCGAAAATCTTCCGCCCTCTGATGATTTCACAGAAAAAAGGCAATTGTTACGTTACACTTTACATCTTGTAGCGCACATCGTATGGTAAGCGTTTCTATAGTGAAGAAGATAACCATTGATTTCTGAACCAGTTGTGTGATCACTCACGAAATTGCCAAAGGTGGTGTTGTGGTCACACAAACAAGCATAACTTATTGAACTCTTAAGAAAAGTAGACGTTCGAGCTATACGTTCCATTTCAAATCATAATTCGATGCCTGTCTGAAAAAACTTGGAATAAATGAAGTATCTTTTTGCAGGAAATAATCTTTCGTGGTGACCTTGTGACGTACAAAATTCTCAAATCTACTCGTTGATTATGATTTATTGGAGATAACCCTACCACAATTCTGAAGTATGACTAAGAAATTGTTTGTTTTTCTGTTTGTGAACATTTTCTAACTTTACCTACTTTGTCAAGCCATCCAATAGCGCCTGCATTGCGTGACAGAACTCGAGTTACAACATGCGCTACGTCGCTGCTTTGCCAGCGATGTTCAAACGCCACGGCAAAAGTGTGCATTTGCGTGCTGATACCACGTGTGGCCAGGAATTCTCATTAGCTGTTCAACGAGTGGCAACTTTGAAGACAGTGGAGTTAAGCTGAATTTCTCTATCTCATCTTTTGGTGCAGTGAATACTACCTTCTTTTAGTCTGCGGGTTTACAATAAATCAGTGAAAGGTTATTTGCCAGTGAGCATTTCGAGCCAACGAACGTGATAGTTCCTTGGTTGATAAAATCAAAACATTTTTCAAAGTAACAACAGCGTCGACGTCTTTCACTCAATGCTAAAGATGTACGGCTGAAATTTGGCCGTGGAAAAATCCTGCATTGCATGTGTCCAAGAGCAAACGTGAAACACTGCTCAAAAGTGACTTTACAACATAAACGCAAAGCGTTTGCAAGACAAAGCTTCTCAGAAAATATTTCCAAAATAATATTTTTTTGAACTCTGATTCCCCGTATCCACAAAAGCAGCTGTGCTAGTGGAACGACCTCCATCCATTGGCAAACATGCAGATAAGCAATTACTCATGAACGAGCAGAAAATCACTATTAGAACTCTGGCAACCGTCGGCACATTAAGCCTGAAATGCGAGGAAGGTCGACATTAACACTTCGAATTTACGTTCCAACGATCATTTAATCACTTCGCTCCATATGAGTTTTTACTTTAGTAGATGAGAGGAGTGAAGCATTGGAGCTCAATGTCTGTGTTTTCTCCAGGGATGCTTTTTTTCTCTGAAAAAAGCCGGCGAAGTTTATTCTTCTTTTCAGAAAAGCATCTGGCAACTCGGATCACACTTATTCTTTTAAGATTCTCTTTTAGGTTGCTAAGTAACACTTTACCGCACTACAGAGCAAGTAATTTACTGGTACACATTGTAATGAGAGTTTGCAAATGGATTGATTAATCGGTTGTTTCATATATGACTCAGCTAACAAATAAAGACCTATGCTGGCGCCGTATACCTACTCTGCTGCCTAAAGCACACCTTCTGAAGAACACATCTACAGTCATGATCATTCTTTTTGTGATATCAAATATAGTGCAACTGCAACCGCTTCCTTCATCGAAACTTCAACTTTGTTTCAGGTAAGTCTTTGACGTTTTGCCTGTCGTTTTCTGATATACGACTCGCAAAACCCACAAAGAAATGTTTTGCAGTTATACTATCAGCTCTCATATTTTTTTGTGATAATTTTCTTCAGGTGAAGCATATTTCTTCCCAGACATGAGCTGAAAATACCACGCGACACATAAAAACATTTCCAGTGCAAATCCTACTCTACAAACTTCGTACAAATCGTAAATTCCGAGGGAAGCAAAAAATTACGACACTATTCCGCTAAAATCGTTGTGTCTATCGTAGTGATTAACGAACACTCGAGACACCGAGAAAGACAGATATTAACACAGGCACACGCACTCTCAACAGGTTGGCGATATGAAATCCACACCACAGTACAAACTTGTATCATGAAGCAAAAATGGTTTTCCTGAAAAAACACACGCTCTGGACCAATGGTTCTTAACCGGGTGAATAGTGAAAATGAAATTTTTGCAAGGGTGAATGAAAGCACAGGGGTGAATGACGGGTGAATGAATCTTCTGTTGCTAAATTTTTGCATCCTCTGATTGTTGCTTTTTCACCCAACACATATCAGCAATCATGAATAAAATGACGAACTTCCAACGTTCTAACTTTTTATTTGAAGCAGTGGTTCCTAACCTTTACAAACACGCCGAACCCTTACGTAGTTTTCCAAGCTTTTGTCGTACTATAATCCAAGTTACTACCTCTACGATACAGGGATAGATTTTACCGAGAGATGCCATGTTCTATTCATTCGAGTGACGGAATCACTGCTGTGCTCTACATGAGCGTCCTTTCTGTGCAATTGTGAAGGTTACTTGGTAGAATCGCAGTACTTTCTAAAGTTTCACTCTCAACCTTGAGAGAAAAAGAGACACATGAACACTGATCAGAGAGCATTACCGCTCAAAGTACAAAAGTAGCCTACTTGTGATATTTGTGTTTTATTACTTTGGTATTGATTCCACGGGCGCAATTTTGTTGTAAAATGTGGGGGGGGCAGCTTGGTGTGAAACCAATATATTACAAAACCTAACGAGAAAAATGTGGGGGACATGGCATATTATATTTCCACTGTCCGAAAAGTGGGGGGACGCGTCCCCCGTGTCCCCCACCTAATTGCGCCCATGATAGATTGCAATATCTAATACACGTTATATCTCATATAATACCTGCAGAAGGACTAAGAAATAAATACAAAATCACCTTGCTTTGATGAAAGTAAATGTTAAGCTATAGCAGAAATCCATCCGACTAAGCCAACGTCGTCAGCTTCGCAGTTTGAAGAACCAGATTTTTAAAGGAAGGGGAGAATAAGTTTCTTTCAGCAAGATTGTATCAGAACGTCTTTCAAAACATATCTCTGTCTGTTATGCGGATTTTGGGTTGTTTTTTTTTTGAATCCCCATGGTACAAGAAAATTGCATTTCAAGCCTTGCAGAAACTGGTGCTTATGTCATGACTACCACTTACATGTCAGAGAAAAGGGTTTTTGTATTTGGTCGAGCTCATGGGCGTTGGAAGGGAGGAACGGGGGCTTTGACTCTCTTGGATTTTAACATTTGATATTTTCATGTTCTTTTTATGTGAAAAAATGTTTATCTGTAAGTTTTGAGTTGGTGAAATGATATTCCACCATGGTTGGGTCCCCCTGGAAAAAGTCCTTCGGACACCCATGGCCGAGCTGAAAACTAAAACGCGAAATGTGCTGAAATGCATTGGAGGAATTAATTCATCTGCAGTTTGAAAGTTGATCACTGAAGTTCTGGAGCACTACAGTCAGTGGCGTATCTAGGGTATGGCAGGCATGGCACGTGCCATCGGCGCCACTTTGATGGGGGGACGCAAAAAGTGCTTGGCAAAAATTGAAATCCTTATGCATAGTTTCTTGAACTTCTTTTTTGCGCCCCATGTCAGGGACGGAAAAAGGTTAGATGGTGCACGGGACAATAAGCAAGTTAGGGGTTTGGCGCCCCCATGTTCGAACCTGAAGTCTTTCGGAAGAAATGTAGGCCTAATGGATTGAGGCCTTGTTGGGCCTTTTCGGCGCCCCACGCAGTGGCTCTGCGCCCCCATAGGTGATTCGGGGCCCGGGAATTTTTTCCGCCCTTGACCCCCTCATTACGCCCCTGTCCCATGCATTCATAAACTGCAAAGCTGCATCAACACCGCGTCCTTACCTAAAGCATTAAGTTGGGCGTGTTACGCCAGCACCACTAAGCATTATGACAAAACTGTGGTATTGTGACATGCCATAACACGAGGGTCAGACATTGTGACAGAACAGGAACGCTCGCTTGCCATATCTACGAGCCCTCGTCCTTCTCACGCTATAAGAAAGGACACGTCAGTCCGTACTGCTGCATTTCAGGCAAGAAGATATAAGTCAGAATCTGGCTGAGACGAATTTAAGTCCATGGTTGTGGCTGTCAGAATTTGACTGTTACGCAAATAACTGCTATTGAGGTCCTACAGATTTACAAATGACTTAAACTACTGCGGCCCACTCCGACTTTATGAAGCTTCTTCAATGGAACCAGTGTCCAATTAATAGGCTGAATATAATGCCCCAGTCCAGATACTAAGGAAGAGAACGTTAGTTAGTCTTCGAAAAATTAGCAGTTAGTATCGTTGTCGTGCTAGTTGAGCAAAAATGTTAACTCATGCAAGAGATTTGTTAGTCTTGTTTAGAGCTAGCTTTTTCTGTCCAAATATGGCTTTCTGTTCGATATCCAAGCCAAGGCCTTATGAAAAGGTCCTGAATGTGAAAAACTAAAATCTACGTGTGACAACTTGGGAGCTGTATACAGTTCAGACGCAGATGGCAAGCAATTATACGAGAAGAGTTTACATTGCAAAATGCTGGTTTCAAGTGGTGTAACTTAACGTTACCGCTTCCTGAAGTCCTCCTGACATTCTTCGAATTGCTTTGCAAACAATGCTGACGATGGCAGTTATACAGTATTTACTGCAAGCTGCAAACGATCTTTCAGTAAACTGAAACTATTCCTTTCATACCTCCGGGCGTAGGCGTACGAGGCGGGGGTGAGGAGAGG
>Ga0210059_1000046_pt1 | contig 87997 bp, 45 predicted proteins | sample Ectturendosymbi2_FD_188042 | JGI IMG/M metagenome (GOLD analysis project Ga0210059, IMG submission 188042) | Ecteinascidia turbinata endosymbiont from Florida, USA - Sample 2 (SPAdes) (version 2) | ecosystem: Host-associated > Tunicates > Ascidians > Unclassified | place: Key West, Florida...
CAAAGGCCGTGATCAGTCAAACACGAAAAACGTGACAAGCAAAACACCACGTTTACACAGCGTTGCCAAGCAACACAAAGTTTCAGACAGATCAGTCTGGAATCCACAGACAAACTGTATACAGACTAAATCAAATAAAATTTGATTTAGAAAAGCAAAGAGCAAAGAACGAAAAAAAGAAGTAAACAGAGCTGAAGAAGACCTAAAAAGATGATGTCATGGAAAAGTACAGAAAACTTTCCATTCTCATTGATCGCCGGTCCACGGTATATTCGTGGCTGCTGTCTGATGCTAGAACGCCGGTATGGTTTTCGGGCTGGCGCTTGAGTGGGCAAGGCGTTGTTTTAAAAAGGCTCTGGATGGAAAACCTTGCACGATAGAAACACAAATTCTTCACAGAAACGTTAGTCATATTGTGTAGTTTATGAAAATCGAAATAAAAAAATTTTCCACTTTTTTTGGAGAGAAAAAACACCCGAAACCAAGGGTGGATTGCCTGTTTTTTTACTTTGAGAGTTTATTGCGCCTACTCCAACAACGGGGAAAATTTAAAAATTACAAAAATGGTTGCTATAGTGGTTACAAAGCATCCTGCCAAGTTTGGAATTAAAAAATTGTAGAGAAGAAAAGTTATGACAGTTTTTATATCACCTGGTCCTAGACAGCATTTCTGCTTGTCGACTCCGTCCGAAAACGCACATGCTATTAGCTGTGCTTTGCCGATCGCTAAATAACTCAGTTTGGTTTCGATTAGACTGAAACGTACAGCACTATTTCGTTTCAATACGTAAAACCTTCATAGATATTTTCGTTGCACTAACTGAACTCCGAAAAAAAAATTATTACACACATTGTACCACAAAAAAACACGAAAAATTTTATTTTCGCATGAAAAAGCCACACAAAATTTTCTTTGCACCAAAAAAACAACGCAAAATTTTACTTGCATGTGGCCTGAGCATTCGACAATTGCCAGCTTTTGGATGCTGAAATGCAACGCTTTTGCTGTTGTAGTTGTTGTTGCAGCAAAAATGTGAAGATCACAGAACATGTTGTGATTACCTTGTAGTGGCCGCATGTCAAGATTGTAGTGCATGAAACGAGAGGAAAAAAACTCCAACATTTTTATCAGCTGGTCGTAAATATGGTTTGAGATTTGTGAAAAAGTTATGCACGCACGTTCAGGTGCTTGGCGTTGTTGCGATGGTAAAGAACGAGCGGCAAGGGTGCAATGTGAGCTATTGTTGGCAGGATCTTTTATTGTCCTCTGTTGAACTCTAAATCTCCATGGATATGTATTGTTGGGAAGCAGCAAAAAGATCACAAGCCGCGATCACTGAATTACTGCTTTTTCGCAAATCAACGGGCGTTATCCTTCGCGATGCCCTTCCTGCATTACAAAGGCTTTGCGCTTACGGGCCCTTTGAAGACTGCCAAGTGCGAATGTTTGTGAAGCAGCGCGCATTGCCAAGTGCGAATGTTTGTGAAGCAGGGCTAATTACCAAGTGTGAATGTTTGTGAAGCAGCCGAACAGGCAGCTCCAGCAGTTACTTGCTGTTGAAAATAAAATTTTGCAGCAGCTAAAACCGTTAACTCTCTACATGATGTTCCAACTGACACTAATTTTATATCGACATCACACTGGCATGCGTTCAGAAATGCTTTACACTAATGGGTCATTTGAAATCTGCCAAGAACGAATGTTTGTGAAGCAGCGTCGAAAAAAACGACTGAAGCATTTACTTGCTGCCGAAAAAAATATTTATACTCAAGCAAAAAAAGGTCAAATCTCTATATGATATGTTTTAACTCAGTAAAACAGTTTTTGAGTAATTATTTATGCACTCTGCATGGGCATGCGTTCACAAATGCTTTACACTAACGGGTCATTTGAAATCTGCCAAGTGCGAATGTTTGTAAAGCAGCGTCGAACACACGGCTGAAGCAGTTACTTGCCGGGGAAAAATATATTTATCCTAAAGCAAAAATCGTCAAATCTCTACATCATTATGTTCGAAGTTAGTGAAAACATTTCTGAGTATGTATTTATGTAAACTGCAGTAGCATGCGTTCACAAATATTTTACCCTAACCGGCGGTTTGAAATCTGACAAGTGCGAATGTTTGTGAAGCAGCGCAAATTGTCAAGTGCGATTGTTTGTGAAGCAGGGCTAATCGCCAACGGCGAATGTTTTTGAATCAGCCGAACAGTCAGCTCCAGCAGTTACTTGCTGTTGAAAATAAAATTTTGCAGCAGCTAAAACCATCACTTGACAGTTTTCGGTTCACTACATGATGTTCCAACTTACTCTAATTTTTTATCCACATAACACTGGCATGCATTCAGAAATGCTTTACACTAACGGGTCATTTGAAATCTGCCAAGAACGAATGTTTGTGAAGCAGCATCGAAAAAACGGCTGAAGCACTTACTTGCTGTCCAAAAAAATATTCATGCTCAAGCAAAAATCGTCAAATATCTACATGATATGTTTTAACTCAGTAAAAAAGTGTTGAGTAATTATTTATGCACTCTGCATTCTCATGCTTCCACAAATGCTTTACACTAACGGGTCATTTGAAATCTGCCAAGAACGAATGTTTGTGAAGCAGCGTTGAATACACGGCTGAAGCACGTACTTGCTGTCGAAAAAATATTTATGCTCAAGCAAAAATCGTCAAATCTCTGCATGATAGTTTTTAACTCAGTAAGAAAATTTCTGAGTGATTGTTTATCCACATTACATTAGAAACCGCTCCCAATGAAATGCAGTGTGACGAGACAATCAGCCACATGGTTACAGCAGGCCGATCTTATTTCCGCACTCTGCGAAACGCGTGCTTGACTGCAGGCAAAACCACCATGACTGCAGGCAAAATATAACATGGTTGCTTTGAAATGATCTCCTGACCACACCGTACGTCAGCGAACATTATAAATACATGTTTCTGGTTCCTAGAGACTTGTACGAAATGTTCGTACTTTATAGAGGAAAACATACGTCCCGGCGCTCAAAGGTTGGCATTTGAAGTGAAGTACGAGTATATCGTAAGCCAGCCACGAATATACCGTGGGCCGGCGTTCTGCGCTTGGGCAAGTTTCCAGACAAGCGGCGATTGAGTGTTTGTACATGATAAACAATAGTGGCCCCAGAACAGATCCTTGAGGCACGCCATTTGAAATGTCAACTAAACCAGATTGCACATTTTCCAACTTTACAAACTGCTTGCGATTGGATAAATAACTACAAAATAACTGTAAGGGAATTCCTCTAATGCAATGAAACCTTCTACATGCGGTTTAGTTCTCGAAGATGTGCTTAGATCAGTGGTTCTTAAACTTTACAATCATGCCTAACCCTTGCGTAATTTTCCAAGCTTTTGTCGAACCCCATTTTTGCCCAGTGTAACAAAAAGCACAAATGGGTTACTAAAATATGATCAATCAACAGTTTATATTTGATGGTACAGTAGACTTTCTCCTGGGTTTAGTCAGCAGGACTTGTCCGTCTTGCCGTCGAACCCCTGAAATGGCTCCATCGAACCCTAGTCCAGTTTAAGAACCACTGGTTTAGATATTCTGCACATTGCCCGTAAAGCTACTTGTCGTTTGTTGCGTGATTATTTATACATAATGCCTTTTACCAAATTGCAACAACTGAAACGCGAACGGTCAAATATGAGATGCAGGCATGACAATTAGATTTCCCTAAATTTCAAGTCTTGGCAATTTCTACCACTTTTTCTTTTTTCGTTTTTAAAGCATCATGGAAAAGTATCACCAAATGCTGATATTTTAGATTTACAAAGATTAATGTTTTTTTTTCATTTGGTTTGATAAATCGAAATCATGATTTTAATGAATTTTTGCGAAAAAGCACATAAACTTCAGCAAAAACAGACGTCATTGTAGCTCAAAACTAAACTTCTCTTAGTTTAAATATGGTACTCGTTCAGCAAAATCGGGATTATTTGCTTGTGAAAACACGTTTATTGTATGAGGGCAATTGTTTTAGGCATTGTACTTGCCTATGTTTCTTGCTACCTTGTCAATATAGGCCGTATGCAGCAGAAATGAGCGTACTGTGAATTTTTTCAGTCCGAGTCCAGTCCTGATCCGATGAAATTGAATCCGATCCAGTCCTGATCCGCAAAATTTTTGAAAATCATCAGTCCGATCCATTCCTGATCTGTCAATGTAAAATCATTCATTTTTCTTTTGCCTCATGAAGCAAAAGAACTGCTAGAGCTATTTTGCCTTCAGCCAAATACGACTGGGTGAAGGCAAAATAGTCCCAGCAGTGCTTTTCGTATCAATTTTCAGCTGTTAGAAAATAAACGAAAGTGACAGTCGGACTCAAGACGACGTCAGTGACTGACGACGTCATTGACTGGCCCATCCCGAACAAAATTATTGACTGCGCTACTGCCAGGCAATCCTATTATTTTGACTACGACAAAAAGTGGTTCTATGTACGAAATATAAATGTGGAATTATGATATATTTATAAGAAGCTCTCGAGACCCAAGAAAAAAGCGAACAACTCCCAGGTTGATAACCACTGCCCTGAACCTCAAACGTTTTGAAAAAGTAGCGTAAATGAAAAGTATTCACATCAAAGGAGTGATCTCTTCAAGTTAAGCCAAAGGAAATGGTGAGAGCAGAACCAACAAACACTCGCACAACAGGCATGGAAACCACTCAACTGTGTTCACGTTGCTACCAGAACTCAACGTTATATGTGGGCAAAGATGGGTACAGTTCGAATGGCAAAATAGTCTTAGCAGAGTTTTTTTCAAACACTTCAATCGCCGCTTGTCTGGAAACTTGCCCAAGCGCAGAACGCCGGCCCACGATATATTCGTGGCTGGCGTACGATATACTCGTACTTCACTTCAAATGCCAACCGTTGAGCGCCGGGACGTATGTTTTCCTCTAGAAAGTACGAGCATTTCGTACAAGTCTCTAGCAACCAGAAACACGTGTTTATAATGTTCGCTGACGTACGGTGTGGTCAGGAGAGCATTTAAAAGCAACCGTAGTTTATTTTGCCTGCAACCATGGTGGTTTTGCCTGCAGTCAAGCACGCGTTTCGCCGAGTGCGGAATTAAGATGTGCCTTCTGTAACCCGAAGTAAGATCGGAATAGTTCGGCATCAACCTGCTGTAACCCAAAATAGGATCGGAATAGTTCGGTATATGGTCGGCGTAAAATGCGACTGTTGTACACTGAAATATGTCTCGTCAATTGCATTTCATTTCGAGCGGTTTCTAATGTGGATAAACAATCAATCAGAAACTTTCCTACTGACTTACAACCTATCGTGTAGAGATTTGATTATTTTTATTTGAGCATAAATATTTTTTTCGGCAGCAAATAACTGCTTCAGCCGTGTTTTCGACGCTGCTTCACAAACATTCGCACTTGGCAGATTTCAAATGAGGCGTTAGTGTGAAGCATTTGTGAACGCAAGCCAATGCAGAGTGCATAAATAATTACTTTAAAACTTTTTTACTGAGTTGGAATATAACATGTAGCGATTTGACCTTTTTTTGCTTGAGCATAAATATTTAGTTCGGCAGCAAGTAAATGCTTCAGACGTTTTTTCGATGCTGCTTCGCAAATATTCGTTCTTGGCAGATTTCGAACCGCCGTTTAGGTACAGCATTTCTGAACGTATGCCAGTGTGATGTGGATAAAAAAATAATGTAATCATGTAGAGAGCTGACAGTTGTAGCTGCTCCAAAATTACTTTATTTGCAACAGCAAGTAAATGCTGGAGCCGTATGTTCGGCGCTGCTTCAAAAATATTCGCACTTGGCGATTAGCCCTGCTTCGCAAACATTCGCACTTGGCAGTCTTCAAATGGCCCATTAGTGCAAAGCCTTTCTAGGGCAGGAAAGGCATCGCGAAGAATAACACCCGTTGATTTGCGAAAAAGCAGTAATTCAGTGATTGCGGCTTGTCAATTTTTTGCTGCTTCCCAACAATACATATCAATAGAGATTTAGAGTTCAACAGACAACAATGAAAGATCCTGCCAACAATAGCTCACATTTCACCCTTGCCCCTCGTCCTTTCTCATTACAACAACGCCAAGCACCTGAACGTGCGTGCATAGCTTTTTCACAAATCTCAAACCATATTTAGGGCCAGCTGATGAAAATGTTGGAGTTTTTTCCTCTCGTTTCATGCACTAAAATCTTGACATGCGGTTGCTACAAGGTAATCACAACATGTTCTGTGATATTCACATTTTTTCCGCAACAACAACAACAGCAGAAGCGTTACATTTCAGCGTCCAAGAGCTGACAATTGCTGAATGCTCAGGCCACGTGCAAGTAAAATTTTGCGTTGTTTTTTTGTGCAAACCAAGTTTTTTGTGGATTTTTCATGCGAAAATAGAATTTTGCGTGTTTTTTCGTGGTACAATGTATGCAATAACATTTTTTCGTAGTTCGGTTAGTGCAACGAGCAAGTAACTGCTTCAGCTGTGTTTTCGACGCTGTTTGACAAACATTCGTTCTTGACAGATTTCCAATGACCCGTTAGTGTAAAGCATTTATGAACGCATGCTACTGCAGTGTGCATAAATACATACTCAGAAACGTTTTCACTGACTTAGAACATAATGATGTAGAGATTTGACGATTTTTGCATTGGGACAAATATATTTTTTCCCGGCAAGTGACTGCTTCAGCCGTGTGTTCGACGTTGCTTCGCAAACATTCGCACTTGGCAGATTTCAAATGACCCGTTAGTGTAAAGCATTTTTGAACGCATGCCAATGCAGAGTGCGCAAAGAATTACTCAAAAACTTTTTTACTGAGTGAGAACATATCATGTAGAGATTTGACCTATTTTTGCTTGAGTATAAATATTTTTTTCGGCAGCAAGTAAATGCTTCAGCCGTTTTTTCGACGCTGCTTCACAAACATTCGTTCTTGGCAGATTTCAAATGACCCATTAGTGTAAAGCTTTTCTGAACGCATGCCAGTGTGATGTGGATGAAAAATTAGTGTGAGTTGGAACATCATGTAGAGAGTTAACGGTTTTAGCTGCTGCAAAATTTTATTTTCAACAGCAAGTAACTGCTGGAGCTGCCTGTTCGGCTGCTTCACAAACATTCGCACTTGGCAATTAGCCCTGCTTCACAAACATTCGCACTTGGCAATGCGCGCTGCTTCACAAACATTCGCACTTGGCAGTCTTCAAATGGCCCGTAAGCGCAAAGCCTTTGTAATGCAGGAAGGGCATCGCGAAGAATAACGCCCGTTGATTTGCGAAAAAGCAGTAATTCAGTGATCGCGGCTTGTGATCTTTTTGCTGCTTCCCAACAATACGTATCAATGGAGATTTACAGTTCAACAGAGGACAATAAAAGATCCTGCCAACAATAGCTCACATTGCACCCTTGCCGCTCGTTCTTTACCATCGCAACAACGCCAAGCACCAGAACGTGCGTGCATAACTTTTTCACAAATCTCAAACCATATTTACCACCAGCTGATAAAAATGTTGGAGTTTTTTTCCTCTCGTTTCATGCACTACAATCGTGACATGCGGCCACTACAAGGTAATCACAACATGTTCTGTGATATTCACATTTTTTCTGCAACAACAACCACAACAGCAAAAGCGTTACATTTCAGCATCCAAGAGCTGGCAATTGTCGAATGCTCAGGCCACATGCAAGTAAAATTTTGCGTTGTTTTTTTGGTGCAAAGAAAATTTTGTGTGGCTTTTTCATGCGAAAATAAAATTTTTCGTGTTTTTTTGTGGTACAATGTGTGTAATAATTTTTTTTTCGGAGTTCAGTTAGTGCAACGAAAATATCTATGAAGGTTTTACGTATTGAACCGAAATAGTGCTGTACGTTTCAGTCTAATCGAAACCAAACTGAGTTATTTAGCGATTGGCAAAGCACAGCTGAAAGCATGTGCGTTTTCGGACGGAGTCGACAAGCAGAAATGCTGTCTAGGACCAGGTGATATAAAAACTGTCATAACTTTTCTTTTCTACAATTGTTTAATTCCAAACTTGGGAGGATGCTTTGTAACAGCTATAGCAACCGTTTTTGTGATTTTTACATTTTTCCCATTGTTGGAATAGGCGCAATAAACTTTCAAAGTAAAAAAACAGGCAATCCACCCTTGTTTTCGGGTGTTTTTTTCTCTCCAAAAAAAGTGGAAAAATTTTTTTATTTCGATTTTCATAAACTACACAATACGACTAAAGTTTCTGTGAAGAATTTGTGTTTCTATCGTGCAAGGTTTTCCATCCAGAGCCTTTTTGAAACAACGCCTTGCCCACTCAAGCACCAGCATGAAAACCATACCGGCGTTCTAGCATCAGACACCAGCCACGAATATACCATGGACCGGCAATCAATGAGTTAAGTAATAAGTAGGCTAGGTATTGCAGCTTATTACATATAGGAACGTATGCATCCTTCGTTTCTTTGATTCTCGAAGCAGTAGGGCTTACTGTGATAATGCTACTAAAGTGATGTGTGTTGCCAACGTTATTTTCGGGCAAGAACACCTAACCAAGCAGTTCCTTTTGATGTGCTTTTTCTATGACAGCGTTATTCTCTTTACAAAACGGTGCTCGTCTCCAAGCGAGCACTTCGCTTTCAATGCGCTCTTTCTGTGAGAGCATTCTCTTTGTGCACCTGAAGGCCCTGAGAGGCGGTGAGCTGCACCTGGTGAGAACAGTTGGAATGGTCAGACTTGACGAGATACTCTAAAATATTTTAAGAAAAAAATGGCACTAACACTGAGACCACCACCACATGTTTATTGCAGCCCATCGTCTGCACAAACCAATGTTATTATCAAATCAGTATAATTTAGACCTGAAACCACCTAGCTTTATATGATGCAAGGGAATTCATGCCTAACAGTAGGCTAGCTTTTGTCTGGATTACTGAAATAGAACACCAAGTTTTTCTTCAGACAGGATACCATGTTTTCCTCCGACACACTTCAGCGCTATATATACATGCAGATTTAGCTATATATGTGCATGGATAGCTAAATGTGCGCAGAGATAGCTATCTCTGCGCAGAGATAGCTAAATGCGTGCAGAGATAGCTATCTCTGCGCAGAGATAGCTAAATGCGTGCAGAGATAGCTAAATATGCGCAGAGATAGCAGTTTTTGTGTTAAATCTGTCAGATATAATATTTTTACGAACGGCGTCCCATACTCCAAAACTAAGATGGCCTAGCGTCCCGCACTCCCTAAATCCGTCCCTGCGTATGACGCATATATGCATCAATCACCACAGAGGGTGCTAAGACAAACACAAAGGCCAAGGATGAGAACACTACATTTATATTCAATCCACTGCTAGTCTTTATGAAAGATAGATTCAAATCTTTTGCTGTAGATCAGTGGTTCTCAAAGTTTTTTTTCATATTCCCCTTATACAAACCCAAACACTGTCATTTCATCCCCAACAATAGTCACAAAAAAGATAAATGCAAAATATCACACTGCTTGGAGAATATTCCAGGTTTCTTTTGAAGATTATTTCAGGGATAAAATGCAAACATTGCAAAAAAAAAATTTTTGCAAGAGAACAATTTGAAGAAAAGAACAATTAAAAAACAATTTCAATAAACGAATTTCCAAACATATTGTTGTTCCTAGTTAGTGAGAACCGTGAGCCTCATGTTAATAAACGAAGAAAATCGAAAAGAAAGCATGTCAGTGTTGCTTGAAGATTTCCACGCTTGTAAAATGCAAATGTTTAGAGTTTTTTTTATTTGTTAACAAACAACAAATGATGGCAGGCCAAAGCCTGAAAGGTCATTTGCAACGCAAAGTTTGACAACAAAAAAGGACGCACATTCACACACAAACAAAACAATACAAACAAAAAACATGGTAGATGGTGAGGTTATATTAAAAAAGCGGGTGCTTAGACAAAAACAGATAGGTCTTCTTAAACAGGCATAAGGACGGATTTTTAGATAGTTTAGGTTAGGATGTCCAAAGAGAAGTATTTTGATTATTCAGGGTGATTTAGTGTAGTAAATTCAGAGTGGGAAAATATATTTTCTTCAACAAGAATCTTAGAAACATTTGTGATCAACATTTGGCGCGATGAATAGGTGGAAAGACATTCAAGAAATATGTGAACTTCAGTTTTAATAGCACCACATTGACAGACATGATTGTAATGGCCATCTATGTTCAATGTACTATGTTCTGTACGAAGCATACACAAGATAGCAGTTGCGATTGTATCTCAACCGCGCAAATGCCAAGCAAGTTTTTATGGTAAGGAATAAATCTGATACTTTGGAGCAGAACTGGCGTGAGCTTGAATTATGAAAGGCATGTCTAGAGTTCCCCTTTTCTTTATCACAATGTCTGTAACAGTATGTAAGCACATTCAACTAAATATGTAGCTGGAAATGTCAAAAGTATTTGCACTGCCACCATAGTCCAACTAATTCAGCTGGTTTTTAGGTGCATGGATTGGTTTCATGATGTCATCATTTTGCAAGTGTAGTAGCTTATCAGCCAGAGTGCAATCCATTGCCCAACCTTCTTCACTTGCACAGTTACAAAGAAAGGGCTGCATAATCCATGAGGGAAACTTCATCAGTTTTAGATCTGAATATCTAGAGTTTAAATCAGCAGTCAGATTAGAAAGATGTTCCAACATAATCCGGAGGGTGCTATCCGTTGATTCGCAGTTGCTAAGATGTGTGAATACAAAAAAGTTTTTTTTCTTGAAATTTGGGCAGTAAAATACTTCCGTTTGTCAATAAACCAAACAATTTTGGTTTTGCAGTGCATGATGGTCTTCTGTTGCCCTGTATATAGCTTCTTCTTCAAAGCATTCAGTTTTCCAAAAATATCTGCTAGATATGAAACGAAGGCTTTGAATTCGCTTCTTTCAAAAATTGAAATTATTTATGGCCACCAACAAATTCCAATATCGCGTCATACAGGTTTACCAACCGGTCCTAAAAAGTTTACCTTTTGATACATAACCATCGTACACGTGTGTGGAGAAGTATCCTTATGTTGTCTTTCCTCCATGTCCACACACAACTGTTTGAATAGTCTTTCATTTGAAGGACGGGATATAATCCAGTCGACTACAATAATAAATAACTGTTTTCAACAGTTGGTTAATATCATAACTGTTGGCTGTAGCTGTACAATTCTCTCCGTGAATTATAAAATGTATTGCCACCATGCTTGGATTGTCGTATTTCAGAATCTTGGGTACTCCCTTATGTCTCCCCATCATTGCAGGAGCACCAATACGAGTTCTTGTAGCCATTTCCAGCAGTTGAACACCTTGCGTATGTCACATTTATCATGAAATTTTGCTGAAATTTTAAACAGTGCGTATGAATCATACCTGGTTCTCAATGCTTGAAACCGCACACTTCTTGCATTCAAAAACTTGTCACAAAACCATTCTTATAGACCAGGGGTTCCCAAACTTTCCCCGTCCGTGTGCCCCTTCAGCATTTCGATAGATGAGCATGTACCCCTAAACATGGGCGCCGGAGGGATTTTTTCCAGGAAGGGGCCAATAGTGGATTTTCTAGGGTTGCGCAAAAACTATTTTTGCAGGGGAGGCTAAAAGTGGCAAAATTTCTATTTCACCACTCGAAACTAAGAAAACAACCTTTTTTTGCAAAATTGATGGGAAAATTTCAAATTTCAAAATCTTGGTGCGGCCTTGGCGTCCACTTCCGAAGCCAATGCTCCTGAAACTTCTTATGATAAAAAGGCTGAGGAAGATAACAAAAATATATTTACCAACAAGCATGCAATGAATTTTGAAAATAATCTTCAATTATTTTTATTTTAATCTTTGAACCAGACATGAAGTCCATAGAGAACAAGCACGCACTATCTGCACAACACAGATTGATAATAACAGACACAGAACATTTTGTATTGGCGTTGGTGGTAGGACCACAGGAACACCGATACTTGTTCGCTAACTTGTAACACTCCGTAAAATACTACATTACAGACACTTCCTCAACATAGTTGTTTGCTAAGTCGTAACACTTGGTACAACACTACATCCAGTGTTGGACGTGAAAATCCCATTTAAGAAATAGAGTCCAACCTGACTAAGTTCTGGTGAAGTGCCCTGACTAAGTCCTGATGAAGGCCTGCACACATCCTCAAACTAACCCTGTAACATCCGGCACTCAGTCACAAGGTAAAATTCGGGTCTAGTGTTTAAATAATAAGGACTAATACTGGTATAAACAATCTGACTGCAGCAAAGCGCGCGACCATACATTGTTGGACTCTTTGCATCGTTCATGAAACTGATACACATTTTTTCAATATGGTCTCAAAGGTAGGAATGTTACATTGAACTTGATAACTACTAACACTGGCTTGCCACGGCAGGTTGTACACAACCTTGCAACCAAAGTTATAGGCCGCTCGCAATCAAGGGATTTATGCCTTCCTGAAATCACACCAATAATTATGATGCATACATGGACCTGCAGAAGGAACGAATGAGTACATTTTTCACTGCGTTCGAACATTGGGAAAAAGAAGCTCGCAGCTTGTTCACTGCTTCATATTAATATCGCATTTGTCTCGGAATGTCTTTGTAATCTGAGAGCTCAATATCTACTGTAATACAATCCCCAAATATTTGTAGCAGGCAGCAGATTTTACTTTTAGTATACCCAGTGTCAGCAACGGGATGGCCGTGCTTTTTGCACTCTTAGAAACATCATACAAACAGTTTTGCTGCAGTTGCATCATTTCACTTCCCTTTGTTGGTGAACTTCCTTGCTTAACTGTATTATTTTGTCGTATATAATAATAACAATAATGCCCGAGTCCAGTCTTACGCTAAAAAACGTGACTCGACTCGAGTCATCGCAACATCTTTTCTCAACGTGAGTCCAATCGAGTTATAACAATATCGTTTCTCAACCTGACTCGAGTCGAGTCATTGACTCGAGTTGCGCTATCACTGCATCTTAGTAACTTGATATCAGGAAATATTTTCTTCAAGATGAAGCTGATTTTAGGAGTTTGAACAGGAGTTGGATTTTCAAATGTGAAAAATTTGTGAGTCGGATCCGGAACCGGGTTCAAAAATTTTAGAACAGGAGGCGGGTCGGTGTCTGAAAATGTGACTCCTGGCATATCTGCTGTGGATGTGGATGTTTTCTTTTCTATGTAATATTTCTGTTTGATGGTATTGACTTTGTTCAGTTTGTTTTGCTTTCCAGGCGGTTTGAATTTTCCCGTGTTACACTTCTTTTTCTTTTGGGCGAGGATTTCATTTCTTGCCCAACGTATTTTGGAAGAGAAACACTGTTTTTTTCATCTTGACAAGAAGGTTTCTTTTTCGTGTGGCCATTACAGTACACCTTACCTTGCTTGATTAATGCGTTGCATTGAGTTGATTTTATTTGGCGATAATCGATATTCAGCAAGAAAAACACAAATTAGCTCAAGGACGCCACGGCGTTGAAGGAACCGGAAGTTTATTGAGTCGATGTCTCTCAACAGTTACATTTTTAAGGTAGTGTCTATTTTACCAGCGATATTCTGGTGGCAACAGATCAGCTGGAGCTATATGTACTGGAAAATAGCATGCTTATTATTAAAATTAATTGACAGACAGTTGCATTATGTAACATCATTCAAGGTTGGAAGGTACTATGACGACTTTCGAGGTGGTTCTCTCTGGCTGCAAGCAAGAAGACAACATTTATATGGAAAAGTTGGTAGTCATCAATAGTAGTTTTCATTTTGCCGAGAGCGGAAAAAGAAGCTGCAGGATTATGCTAGACATACAGTATTGTGCCATTTGAAGGCATTCTGTGCTTTTATTCAATTTTAGCGCCAGTTGTTAAGAGGCGATTGCAATTCAAGAGCTCGTTGGGACTAGTAGTAGCAGGTTTCAGATGCTAGCAGTTAGGAAGGCTAAGGCTTCTATCCTGGTACTGAGGTAGTAGTGTGTGGTTCTTCTGTGCAGTGAGCAGCCGGCTTTTGTTCCAAGGGCTTGTGGTGTATAACTTTTTAGCAGGGCAGTGAGTTAATCTCTGCAAGTGAGATTATCCCAGGCTGATCATTGTGTTTTACTGCTTCCTTTTGCCGTGATTCCGGTTACATAATTTTATATCTATAACCAAGATGGATATGTGTCTTTTACAGAGAACCTGAATCATTAACACTTTGAGAACCGGTCTACAATATATTCGTACTTTGATTTCGGCCTAAAAAACAGCAGCTTTCGGTTGCCTTACCAACGCCCTAGCTCATCCGCCAATTGCGCTAGAGAGCTGTTCAAGGGCTCAAACGGATCGGCCAGTCTGGTAGATTGCACTCGAAAAAAAACTTTTTGGTTGGGGATGCTGAATGTTTGTGACTGACGTCATAAGTGAAGTAGTTTTAGGGTCATTTTGGCTCATGTTGCCTGGCCTAGGGCTCAACCACTAGGCCGAAGTGTTTCGCTGAAGTTTTCATTGGAAACTAGGCTCGAGTCCGAGTGTTGAGCCTTTGATCGACTTTCTAACATGTCTGGTTCAAAAGTTACGATCTAAAATAAACAAATTAATAAATTATCTAATAAGCTAATTAGTCAAATATTTTTACTAACTTACATCACCACTTTTGAACCTGAAACCCCAGCAGGTCATCCAAAGTATCAAAAGACTCAGATTGTAGCCTAGTTTCTAGTAAAAACTTCAGCGAAATACTACCACCTAACGGTTGTCGCCCAGGGCCAGGCAAAGTGGGCCAATGTGGCCTAAAAGTCCTCAACTTATGACGTCACTCACAAAAAACCTGCACTCCCCAAGCAAAAAATTTTTTTCGAATGCAGATTAGAAGACTTCCCGCTTCTTTTGAGACTTTTACCAGATCTGTAGAGCATATCAGACTGGAAAAATTCCCGCGCAAAGCCACATGCGTTCAGGCAGTTTTTTTTCCGAAAATCCCCGAAACCTAGCAGACGCCAAAGAGTTAAGTTTAGTGTGGACCAGGCGTCAGTTAAGTTGATTACAGTAGTAGTTAGTTCCCTAAGAGGCGTTGTGAGAAAAGGGAAGCAACCTGTTGATAAGGCCTGACAGGCAATAGACTGATAAGAAACATGGTAGAGACAGGTCTGTGGTAAAAAGGAGGTCTCCAAAGTACATGCTGAATTCGTAAGGTAGTGACTGTGGATATGTCCCACATGATGTGGTTTGAATAAAACAATGCTTTGTCACTCAGTCAACATTGTAGCGTAGCAGATACGTTTAACCCTTTAACAACCGCGCGAGCCAACATATTGGCGCCCCCTTTTTTGGCCATAAATCGCCAGCCGCTAGAGAGCTGTTCAAACCCTCAACGGATTCAGCAAGTCTTGGAGTCAAAATCGAAAAAACATTGTTTTCATTTTGGGTTTGAGGTTTTCTGGGGGGAACATCACAAGTAGGGTTTTTTTTGCGTAATTTTGGCCGTCTTTGCCTGGCCCTGGGCGCTGTCCCAATGGGCCATTTTTTGGACTCAAAGTTTAGTTGAAAATTAGGTCAAAATCCTCGTCTATAGAGCCCTTGATTGACTTCCTAGTATATCGGGAAGGAAATTATGGCTCATTGACCAAAATTTTGCTCTCTCAAAAGTCACTCTTGAGAGTTATTTCTCCCCAGGCAATAACTTGCCGTCAGATTGAGCTAGAGAGCTGTTCAAACCCTCTAAAGAATTGCAAAAATATGTAGTTTGCAAAAAAAAAAAACGTTTCAGTTTAGGTTGTCTGGTTTTTTTAATGCTTATGTGATGGTAGGATGTTTATGTTATTTTTTGCTGACGTCATCATTTTTGCCCGACCTCCCTTTAAGACCCGTAGGAGCCATTTAAATGACATTAATTTTTTTTGAGTTCAGCTGTTTTTTGGTTACTTTCGGGACTTTGAAGGGTCCAAATGGGTTTTTAGCGTTCCTGGTTCCAAGATTAGGGCCAAAAAACATTAAAATAAATTAGGGAATCCCCCAAAAGTATTGAGAAAAGCCCCTTAACCATTTAGCTGTTTTTTGACCTAACTTTTGAACCAGAAACGCTAGAAACTCAATCAAGGGCTCTAAAAACATGTATTCTTGCCAAAAATCCAAAAATACTGCGAGCCAAAATATTGGCGCGTTGGATCGAATGATGACATCATATAATTCACAAAAAAACATGCCCTGTCGTAATCCCATTGGCCCAAAACCCCCTAACTAAATTTAAAAAAATTTTTTTTAAATTTAAACTACACGACGCCACTAGTCATTACAGGGTTTGAACTGCTCTCTAGCTCAATCTGCTGCTGAGTTATGCCTGGCCAAAGCTTGCCCTGAAAGGGCAAATTATGCCTTTTCTGAAAAGTTTTGAATTAGGCCAAAAACTTTGTTTTTGACCCATAATTTTGGCTACAGATATGTTAGCAAGTCAATCAAGGGCTCTATAGACGCTGATTTTGACTAGTTTTCAACGAAACTTTGAGCCAATAGAATGGGTCAATGGGTTAAGGCCCAGGGATAGCCAAAGGTGACCAAAATTTCCAAAACATGCCCTCATTGTGACGTCACCTCCAGAAAAACCCCACTACGTTCTTACCAAGCCTAACTGTACTCTATTGCATTACTGTCACGTTACAGGTAGTGTATTAATAAGGTTTAAAATATTTTAAATTTTTTGTGAGTGACGTCATAAGTGGAGTACTTTTAGGCCACTTTCTTTGGCCTACTTCATCTAGTCCTAGGCCTAAACCATTAGATGGTAGTATTTCGCTGAAGTTTTTATTGGAAACTAGGCTAAAATCCAAGTCTTTTGATACTTTGGATGACCTGCTGAGGTTTCAGGTTGAAAAGTTATGATCTAAAGTACAGAAGATATTTGATTAATTAGTTAATTAGACAATTAATTAATTTGTTTATTTTAGATCATAACTTTTGAACCAGAAGTGCTAGAAAGTCGATCAAAGGCTAGCAGAACTTGGATTCTGGCCTAGTTTCCAATGAAAACTTCAGTGAAATACTTGGGTCTTGCGGTTGAGCCCTAGGCCAGGCAACATGAGCCAAAATGGCCAAAAACCTACCTCACTTATGATGTCACTCACAAAAAACAAAAGAATTTTTATTCATTGCGGACTAAAAGACTTGGTGAATCTTTTGAGGGCTTGAATAGCTCTTTAGCGCAATTGGCGGAGGAGCTATGTTGTTGGTAAGGAAACCGAAAACTGCTGGTTTTAGGCTGATTTCAAAGTACAAAAATATCGTATCCTGGCAGCCAAGGTTTTAAGCAAACCCTACTGAAATATTTAACAAGTTGAACATTACACATAACTAGCTCCAAAATTCAGGATAGCTCCAAAATGGGAGCAGAGGCTGGCCTATGCAAGTGGTGACTAGACTACAAATTTGCACAATTCAGATAAATTTTCTACTACTGTACATTACTTCTAATGTGCCTAATCTTATCACTACAGCTATAGGTGATTTTTGCACACTGTGTGCTTCATTCTCATAGTCCTGGAAGAGCTAAGGCGTTGGTAAGGCAACCGAAAACTGCTGTTTTTTTTTTGCGAAAATCGCCGAAACAAGGCGGCTCTAAAAGTGTTAATAGCCTTTTCAAAAATTTTCATTTGCTTTTGGACAGACCTTAACATTGACTCCAGATCCTGCTTCAGCTTAAAATACAAACTCCAGCAAGAGTCCACTCCAGCACTCTTGCTCCATGATTAACTGTGATAGCAAGGAGTTTGGGGGCTTTGGGTCTTGGAAAGCAAATTGTTGCTTAAAATTTAAGTTTTAAAATAGCTTCTACTCTTCAGTCTTCTTTAAAATAGCTACTCAAAAGCCTTATTTGTCACTTAAGGAAATTTAGGGTTCTTACAGATGCTGGAAAAATATGGAAAAAAGTTTGGTCATTTTCCAGTTTGGAAAAATCAGAAAAATTTAGAAATAATTTTTTAGACTTTATTTTTTTCCATGCATTTTGATATTTTATTCTGATGCTTTTGATACTTCTTCTTTAATCATGTTGACTATGGGTATGTCATTTGGAAAAGTTAAGTCTTGGAAAAGTTAGGAAATACATATTCAAAATTGTGTAGGAACCCTAGAAATGTGGTTGTGGAATGAGTAAATTGGTAAAATGTTTGCTAAAAAGTGTGGGTGCTCAGGGTGCTAACTACCTTCACTAACTTCAATTTTAGTGCATTCCAGCTCCATCAGTCAGCAACTTATAATTGGTCAAAGTCCGAGCCACCTTAGTGGCTTTGCAGTCTGTAAAGGGTTGAGGCATTAAAACTATGAAAGGGATTTTATGGTTTTTGTGTCCTTAAACTTGGTGTGTGTAGAATAAATTGTGATTTCAAAAGTGATAATTTCAACTTTAAACAGAAACATAAGAATTGAGAGGTACACTAGCTTAGTTGAAATGATCCAAGAATAGTGAATAACCTACATAACTTTGTATAACATAACATGAAAACATTTGATAGCCAGAACTCTAACTCTGTTAGATCGCTGTTTTTACTTTATGTTAGATAGGATTTGGTTTGGGATTTAAAATTTATTTGTATTATAACAATATATGTGTTTAATAAGCATGCAGTTAACTTATTTCATCTGTAGTAGTTTTCTGATTTGCTGTGCCCACTGCCCAGGTCAATTAAACCATGATGGGCATAGTGGAATTTGTGAATACAGTTAGTAGTTGCAACCTAATTTTTCATTCTGTTATAATATTTCAATGTTAAAATAGTCAATTTTTTGCTAAATAATTGTTGAATTTTATGAGTGTGTTGTATTTAATAGTTGTTTTGTTTTTCATTTTTTCAATGTCTAATTATAAAATTTTGCAAAAATTAAGAATTAGGATTTAAAAAGCGTGATAAATAATTGTTAGATTTTTATGCCTTTTAATGAACAGTGTCACTGTTATGAATCTGCAGTCATTTTGACCATTCTTCTGTTTGAAGTTCCCATGTACCCAGTTATAAAATTGTTATAAAATCGTCAAACGTGTTTTTGAACCAAGTCATTTTTCAAGTCTTTATGCACTCACTCTCAGTTGTCAGTTAAAAAAACTTCCTGATCTTTTCAGAGTTACCTGGGATGCAAACAGCTGATAAACTACTTGTTTTTCTGTTGTTTCAGCTTTTTATGTAAACATCTGTAAGTTTATAGTTGCAAAACTTTGCTTAGTTGGTTTTGAAGGGTTTCTAGTTGTTCAACATCATCGGATTTTAGAAATAATGCCTGCCAATCGTCACAGTGGAGGTGGACGATATTTTTCTCACATGGGAAACAAAAATAAAAATGGACCCCCTGCTGTAAAAGCAGAAAAGCCTGATGTGAAACCTAAGCAGGAACCAGGTCATAAATCTCCTAACAAAGGTCGGGATAGCAAAGAATCAAAGCCATCTGCTGTTGCAGCTTCACCTGCTCCACTACCACAAGGAGATGCACCTCAAATTCAGCGTATGTTAATTATTTTCATTGACAGATGATGCACAAGCAAGGCAAAACATGAATTGGTGCAAAGTTCAACAACTTTAAAATGCAGTTTGTAGAGTATTCATGTGGTTATGGTACTGCATATATTTGCATTATTATATATATTAATTGAAACGAAAGAGTGCTCAGTATTTCTTTCAACATTTTGGTAATTCAACTTGCACCTAAGCAACATCATGTTGATTCTAAAAGCGTGGATGCTTTCATGTTGGCAACAGTTACATAGAAAAATACTTGTTTTTTTCTGTACAATGCCAAGAATGTGATTGTGCACCTGTTTCTAGTTTTTAAAAGTAGCAGTTTGTATCTCGTGAAAAGTGTTAAATAGAGAGCTTAGAATTGCAATTTAGAACATTATAGTACCAAGAAGTTAGATAGGTTTTAACTGAGAATTAACAATTTTATGGAATAATACCTGTGTAGAGAAACCCTGATGATAGCCTCCATTACTTGGTGCCGCTGAAAAATGACTAACAGCAATTGCCTTGTTTCTCATTAACAATGTATGCTCAGAAAACTGGTGATGTTAAAACGCTGATTTTTTATGTGTTTATATCATTTTTTAAAAGTAAGCTATAACACAAGGTGCAATGCTGTAAAAACTAAACTTTTTACTTTAAACTATATAGTAGTTGATAGGGATGTATGATAAAATCAAATGCTCTCAATGCAGTCTATTTGTATTGTGAAGTACATGCTTAGATCATGGCTACAAACAGTTATATGTTTGTTTTGTTAGCTGGAAAAATGCCCCCTCATGAAAGAAAATTTACACAAAGAAGTCGTTTGTTTGTTGGCAACCTTCTGCCTGGCACAACTGAAGAAGAATTCAAGAAATTGTTCAGTCAATTTGGTGAAATTTCAGAAACATTTATTAATGCTGACAAAGGTTTTGGGTTTGTCAGACTGGTAAGATAAAGTCATGATTTTGTGCTTTACTATAAAGCATATGTCATATCTTATAGCATTTTTCTTAAATAGCTTGTGTTTTCAAAGTAGTTTCTTTGGCATGCAGTAAAATGCTCTATATGCAGATCATTCCTTATCAAATCACCCAAAATAAGACAATTCTAAATTCAATCCATTCAGAATTTAATGACATTTGGTGTACATCTTGTTTTTGACTTTCAAATCTGTAAATTTTATTGGTCGGATGATCAGTTTCCAAACTTTTCCAATTAAAAAAATATATAAACTACAAGGCTTCCCGCATCTTTATAGGATTTAAACATCTCTCTAACTCAGTCGGCTGGTGAGTTATGGTTGTGCAAGTTCAGCAAGAAATGTGGCGCGTGCGGCACTGAAAGGGATAAAGTGTTACTACACTGAAATCTTATGCAAAAAGTTTGTGGGACGTTTATTCAAACGAAACAAAATAAGCAATGAAGATATTTTGAGACTACAATCTCCTCAGCGAGAGCTTTCAGATGTATTGCACTGGCATGTGTGCTCATTGAGTTATTACCATTCAAAATTTTTGTCACTCATGAATGATTTTGATGCCTACCCATTTTCTTTACCCCAAAATGGGGGTAAGTGAATGGATTTTTAAACATTTTTCTTCACAAGTGAAGATAAGATACTTTAGACAATCTCCAAGTTTTTACAACAATTAAATGATTACAGTGAGAATGATTTAGTTTTAAAGTCAGTTGATGATTTTCTTGCGGGTTGTTACACTTCACTGACCACAAAAAGTAGTCATTTTGTATGGTCCATAACTTCGCGAAACGTTAACCAATTTAAAAAAGAATTAGCTTGTTGGAATCAGCATGAAAAGTTCTATCTGCTCATTAAGTTTGAGGTAAATCTGAAATGGTAGGGGTTAACTTTTCATTTTTTTGGCTCATATGACATGGAATGACCCGTGGGCATAACTCAGAGCTGTTCAAACGCTCAAATACTCGGCAAGTCTTCAAGTCTGCAGTGAAAAAAAAATGTTGTGTTTCAGATTTTTTGTGAGTGACATCATAAGTAGAGTACTTCTAGGCCACTTTGGCCCACTTCATTTGGCCCTGGGCCCAAATCGCTAGATCAGGGATCACCAACCTTCTTGAAACTGCGAGCTACTTCTTGTGTACCGATTAACACTTTGACGCCTGGTTTAATTTAAGTGCTTCGCAAAAAAACAACGGTATCGCACATGGCTTAGCGGAATCTATCCGCTCCTGTACGGGTTACAGACCTGGTCGAAGTGTCAAAAGATGCGGCAAGTCTTGTAGTTTGCACTCGAAAAAAATTATTTGGTTGGGGTGTGCGGGTTTTTTGTGAGTGACGTCATAAGTGGAGATATTTTGGCCAACTTCGCCTGGCCCTGGGCGCCAACCGTTAGATGGTAGTATTTTGCTGAAGTTTTTATTGGAAACTAGGCTATAATCTGAGTTTTTTGATACTTTGGATGACCTGCTAAGGTTTCGGGTTCAAAAGTGATGATCTAAGTTAGTAAAAAATTTTCACTAATTAGTTAATTAGATAATTAAATTGTTTATTTAAGATCATAACTTGTGAACCAGAAACGCTAGAAAGTCGATCAAAAGCTCAAAAGACTCGGACTCGAGCCTAGTTTCCAATGAAAACTTCAGCGAAATATTGGCCTAGCGGTTGGGCCCTAGGCCAGGTAACATGAGCCAAAATGGCCCAAAAACTACTTCATTTATGACGTCACTCACAAAAAATCGGCAACCCTAACCAAAAAATTTTTTTTCGAGTGCAGACTAGAAGACTGGCTGATTCATTTGAACTTTTGAACAGCTCTCTAGCACATTTGGCAGAGGCGCTAGGGCATTGGTAAGGCAACTGATAACTGCTGCTTTTAGGCTGATTTCAAAGTACGAATATATCGTACCCTGGCTCTCAAAGTGTTAAGATGGAAATCTACTAGTTTACTACTAGTTATCTACTAGTAAGGGCTACTAGTTTGATACACACTTCTGAAATAAAAATATTGCACAATTTACCTTCAACCATTTTAGTACATAGGTGTAGCCAAGAGGGGCCTAGAGAGCCATGCCCCCCAAAATGTTTAGAACATATAGTTATTTTGTGCTTTGAGAGGCGGTATCCTAAACAAAACAGTCCTATTCGCCTAAAATCAAACATTTTGGCCCCCCCAAAATTTTCGGCTGACTGCGCTACTGTTTTAGTATTGATATTCGTTAATGCGAAGACATTAATCATGCTAATGTTATTTTGAGAAAAGGCCTGCGGGTGACCTACTTGGTCCTTGCAGGTGACGTAGCGCCCAGGCACGGGCATCACGTTGGTGACCCCTGCGCTAGATGGTAGTATTTCGCTAAAGTTTTTATTGGAAACTGATTTCAAAGTACAACAAGTGCTTGTACACTGGCAGCCAATGTGTTAAAGCAATTGTTGCTCATGATGACAACAAATTGTGTTGATATGATGCACTTCAATTTTACTTTGCAGTGCCAACAACTTCATATCTTCCTTACAACTGAAATGTTCTGTTTAGTCATGGGCGTAATTTTGTTGCAAAATGTGGGGGGACAGCTTGATGTAAAACCAACACAGTCATCAGGCTGATGCGTTTTGTAAATATAGATTACCAACCTTGTTTTTCAGAAGGGTTTTCAACGCAACATGAATCACGCCTTGCTTTATCCCTACAAATGATTTAGAAATTAATAAACCTAATTTTGTTGTTGGACATGGCACTGCAATTCAGCTTGGTTGCACTACTTCTAGACGATGGTACAAACAAGCAAGGCAATATAGTAGAACACCTCAATCGGGTTTTATCAGAGCTGTCAGTTGGAGTGCATAAAACAGTGAGTCGTACTGGTCCCATGTGCATATCACTCTCAAGTCGAACACATCAATTTTAATGTATTTTATAAGAAGTATGGGTTATAGCGCGATTTCATGTCTTGATCAAGTTGCTTAACATTTAAAAAAAATTGCTTAACTTTAAAAATGCTACAAATCTTTCGTTACTGGGCATCATGCATGCAGCCCCACCCCTAGCCAAATCTCCAATGATATCCTCTTACAGTAGCAAAATATGTTTGACCAAAATTAGCATAGACTACTTATTAAAATGATTTACAATCTATTTTTACTGCTAATGGTTGGATGATGTATCCTATCAATCTCCCCTTGTATGCCCCTGCACGCTGTTGGGTACCCTTTCGATTGTCCAAACATCATTTGTCTAATAGCCTTTCCCAGCATCAATCAAACTCCCAAGAAGAATTATCCAAACCAACTAGAGAAGACTTCAGAAAAGAAAACGAACCAGAAATCTTTCTGAATACACACCCATATACCAATCTAGTCTACAATGTGATGTTTGCATACCTAATCATAGTGACCAGGTCCGTAACTACGAGGAGGGCTTCGCCCCACTGGAAAAACTTTCTCCCCCCCTGAAAAAATGTCTTGGACATATTGTATGTATAACCATTGTTTTCGTTCATGCTATCGATGTAAAATTTGGGTCTCCCTCAGAAAATTCTCCGTCCCCCTGGTGTCCAAAGCTGGTTACGGGTCTGTTGGTGACTGTTGCCTTGTGACTCCTGTCAGTTTGCCACTCAGCTCAGTCTTGTGACTTCTGTCAGTTTGCCACTCAGCTCAGTCGGTTATGCCACTCAGCTCAGTTTTTTCACAATCAAATTTTTCAGGTTTAACATCAAATTTTAATAGGAGAAATTAATGTCAAAGGTTTTATTCTAGAGCAGGGGTGTCAAACTCGTTTCAGTTCAAGGGCCAATTTCAATGTACAACACCCTGGTTATAAGTATTGACAACTTCCAACTGTTTTCATAACTTTCATGCAAAAAGTTCAAGCTTATCTGGAAATGTTTATTAGCACATTTAAGGAGCAACATTTACGAAACACTCGAATGTTATATTCTTTCACCACTGAAACCTGCTGTGAACACACCAAACATACAGGTATTCCATTCACCTCTGTAAAAAAGTAGGAAACGGACCAAATGTCTTTCAAATTCTCTTTTTCAATAAAGACATTTTGGGTAACGAGGCTGCCACGGAAGAGAGAATAAAGGCTAAACTGAGTAATTTAAGGAAAGGCAAAGCCCAAGTCGGAGCATGGAGTTCTGCACCTAACAATACGTCCTTATTACGCCACAATACAATTTCCTTCGCTTTTACTGTATTTTCACAAAAAACTACAAAGATGTCCTCCGCGTTTTCACTGCAACTACAAAGATGTCATCCGCATTTTTGCTCCATAATGTTTGAAACAGGAAGTTGCTTGAGTTGGTGGGTTTAGTTAACATTTCTGTGTGTTTTTTAACACTAGAACTCTGGCGTTATCGATTTCAACATTTAAAAAATTTCAATGCGCTATTTTCTATAGTTATTGCTTTTTACCGATTCTCGAATTTTGCTTGGTCGAATAGATTTCTGTGTAGTTTATTTTTCGGTCAATAATTGGAATAGAAGCTTTACATAGGAAATTTTTGTTAGAGTTGTACCTAGAACTCCGAAGGTTTCGAAATCGACATCGTTGGAGCTCAAGGTATATTTTTTCTCGGATATCCAGTGTTAAACTTTATCAACAGTAGTTGAATTTTTGCATGTTCATACCTGTTTGAAAGTTCAAACTGGTATGAATATTCAAAAGGAAATATGCAGAAAGCAGGAAATTTTCTCCTGAGAAAAACAATAAAATATAAGCAATTGCGTTAAGGTTTCAAATAATTGAAATCTACTCGCCAGTTATCGAAGTATAACTGGATAAACTTCTTAAGCAAATAAAGAAGTTTTTACTTTACAAAATCATCCCGCGGGCTGGATTCAACCTCGGAACGGGCCAGATTTGGCCTGCGGGCCGTGTGTTTAACACACCTGTTCTAGAGTTATACATGCATAACGACACAAATATATTTGAGATTAAACAGAAATCAAAATGAACGGTGAATTGGCAAATAGTACCACGTTTCACCTGCAATAACACGAAAAGAATATCCAGTAAAACTAGGTGTTGCGTAGGCTCATAGAGGTGGAACCTGCGGGGCGCATGGGTTTAAGCTCCTCCACTTTTTTCTGGGCGCCCTCCCCCCACTTCTAAATTTTGAATTTTGCCTAAAGAAGTTCAAGTAACACAATTCGTATTGGGTCCATTGTTAAAGTAAATTGTTTTTGTGTAAGACTAAGTACAACTAGTTACATGTATGTGCTCAAATCAGTGTATGATAGATAGGGTGTTGTGTAAATAAGGGTCGTTGGGGGCTTATCAAATTTTGAATAAAATTGCTTAAACATGCTGACAAAAGTTAGTGACGTCATATTTCAGTGCTTGTGGAGTCACAACTGCCGATTCAAATCACAAAAATTTTCTAGCGTTTTTGACGCACACTTGTGCCCCCCCACTTTGAAAATAGTTCCGGCACCTATGCCTTGGCTACCTGTACAGCAAATGTTTCGCACTTGGATGAAAACGTTGCTGCATTGTGGGTAACAAATTTCTTCTGGATTTTTGGTCACCCTTGTCGTGACATATAAGAAATAAGGCTAAATGTATAAGATATCTTTAATTCCCAGTAGAGTCATTAAGTTTTGAGCTATAGGACAATCTATAGCTAGGTCAACACTTCTCTAAAGTTTTGATGGAAATCCTGTTTACTAATGGTTGAAATCAGTCTTTTGCAAAACTGCCCATCCTAAAACTAAATCTCCACAATAGTGCTGCTGTTTGTCTTCGGCAAAAACTTCGCATAGGTTTGCCTGAAAACGTAACTGTCTAACATTATACACTTGCATCTTTAAATTTTACGCTGTCTGTTTCTGAATACGTGACAACCAACGTTGTAGCCTAGTAAAGTCAGTTAGCCAATGTTTTTGCACGAAACAAATCATAGCTGTACTGTGGTCTCTGTGTGCAGCAGTTAAACTTCACTGTTTCGAGACAGTGACCTTTTTTTACAGTGAACCACACTGTATAAATTTCGGACAGAGGCAGTTAACAATCTTTTGCGGTCTCTAGAAACTTGCAAAATGTTGAAAATCATTTTTGAAGTAAAAATTTATAAAAATATTAGAACACTAACATGGCTATGTGTAACATCTAACATGAAAAACTCTTCTCACAAACCGTGACAAATGTCACATTTATTTTTCAGTACTCTCCAAATACAAACCTATGATAAAAAAGTAGGGGGGACATGGCATATTATGTTCCCCCCGTCTAAAAAAGTTGGGTGGAAACGTCCCCGTGTCCCCCACCAAATTGCGCCCATGTGTTTAGTGATATGGTTTTTCTGGTGACAGGGGTTGACTTGATAGCAGTGTAAAAACTGCACTTGCTCACTGATACTGACATGTTCACAACCTTATACCTTTAAAAATGCACATTTCATATTAATATAGTTTAGTTAACATACATTCATAGCATTTCAACATCATCATTTTACCATGGGAATACACTTTCCACATGTTAATTTGACCACCTCTGATGTCCTAAACCAGGCTTGCACAACTCAAAGCTCCAAGGGCCAAATTGATAAACAGAAATTCGCCGTGGGCCACAAAAGTCTTATTTCATTATAGTGTGGAAGAAATTCTAAAAGGACAATTCATTATCCAAAGTCGGGCTTTTCCAACATTTTCTGCAACTGAGGAAGATCTTCTGGGCTGTATGTTGTGCAGGCCTGTCCTGAACACTACCTGTTACCTATGATGAAATTTGGAATTGGAAGCCTTGCTTCATATTTGATTGGCTTGAACTTAACAGACACTGTCCACACAGGCTAATTTAAATTTGTTATTATTCAAAAACAAAAAATATTATTTCATATTTTGATATATTGCAGGTAACATATAGGGGTACAATATCAATTTTTCATCAGTGTGGTGTAATTTGATCCACAGGGTCAATTTCAAGGTCAAAACATCATCACCCCAAAATTTAACCAAATCATAAAAATGATGTCAAATTTGAATTCCTGGCTTAAACCCTTTTTTCAAAGATACAGTACCTTATTTTTACAGATTAGACCACCACTTCAGAAGATAAGGTTGTTAGAAGTTTAGTGCCTCTTTTTTTTCAAGTTACCAAAAAAAAAACAAATCTGGGAAACAAATCATTCCATCGATTTAAAATTACAGATTTGAGGTTTGGGGGGTCAAAATCAACATGTATATATATCAAATGTCATTACATTCTGAAACAGTGGGTTTTAGCCCATTGGGTGATTTGATAAGGAATGGCCCATGTATGTGGGTTGCTTTTTATAAATATGCATTCATAGACCTGATTGAAACTGGTGAGATATAATTATAACTGAAGCAAAAAGATAATGTCTATTTAGTTCTACCACGGTTCCCACGCAGTATTGAAAAAGTATTGAATTGTGAAAACAGTTTTTAAGACCTTGAAAATGTGTTGAATTTGGCCACAATATAGATAAAGTATTGAAGAAGTATGGATATTCTAAATTCGACGATTTGTTTATTTAAATTTTGTTCTTCACCACTGATAACAGTAGATGTTTCTTGCATTATGTTCCATGAGTGAAATTTTTGAAAAGTGTTGGTATTAAAGTCTTTTGATTTAGTATTGAAAAAGTATGGAAAATGGTTTTTGAAAATGTGTGGGTACCCTGTTCTACATTGTGTTGAATTAAATGTTTGAATTTTAGAGCAGGTAGTAAGTTTTACTAATAACTTTTGTCTCAGGATACCAGAGCTAATGCTGAGCGAGCAAAATATGAGCTGGATGGCTTTCCTTTAAAAAATCGTCAGCTACGTGTCAGATTTGCAACACATGGAGCAGCACTAAGTGTGAAAAACCTTTCACCATTTGTAAGAGCTTTTGCTTATAAACGGCAAGATGTCTGATATTGTAACTATTTAAAACTGCAGATGTTTTTGAAGTATTCTTCCTTTGTGAGTGTGGTGTGGTCTTAAAACAAGCAGAGTTGTTACATCAATTGATTGGCAGATATATTAATAAATCAGCAATTTTGCTAATTAATGGGTGTCGGCTTATTTGGCTGGATTTTGGCTATTCTGTTAGAAATATGTCAATTGTTTTAAGGAACAACATGAGTGATCATGCAATTTTGTTAGGCAACCAGCACCAGAAAAAATGTGAATTTCCTAGGAATCAAACTTTGATTTACCTTGAGCTGTCATGCAGATTTCTTAACTTACTTTTGTAAAAGTTTTACATATGAACTGCACCTTTAAAAGTTCCTGTCATCGTAAAGAAAAAGTATTAACATTGGAGACTTGATACATCAGTTGTCATAAAGCTCTTATCCACCTCCCTCCATTTTCATTTCAAGCTGGATTTTTTGCCAGCGCCGACGTCTGAAACCCCCTGCAATCTATTGCAGTTAAACGCAGACAAGGAGTGATCAAGACAACCAACTACTCTGCCACACAGAATGCAATAGCAGGCAACAAATAGAATGAAATACAGTACATGTCGTGGTAGCATTAACGAGTATAGACTGATGTTTCTCAATAATGAGTTCTCGAATTATGCGTCATGGTGCCACAATCTTCGCAAAAAGAAGAGCAGGTTTGTCACCACAATACTGAACGTTAGTTGAAGTTTGGTGTCGAAGTGCTAGCATTACATTTTGAAGGACAACAAGCATATGCATCAACTAGTTTTGCAATCGCAGGTAAGCAATTCCTGGTCACTGCACTGTTTTACTAGAAACTGAGCTTACATTTTATCCACGTAAAGTCAACTTCATGCTAGTGACATGACAAGTTGTTCGTGAATGCAAAAAAATAGTGTTTTAAAACATTCAATTCAGGGGCGACTCCAGGTAAAACGCATCACTCAGGCTCATTACGTGATTTATACTGACTGAATACCACCGTTCAAGACTTGCCTCACTGAAATTTCCATTTGCTCTTATTTTGGCTGGCCTTATCATTGCTCTGTGATGTTAGTTACGCAACAATGAATGAGCAGTTCTTTGAACAAATGTTATGCAACAAGCAACAAGTTCTCATGAGAACTGCTTGTTGATTGTTGTGTAACTAACATCACAGAGCAATGATAATGCCAGTTCTCTGCACACTAGTGCTCATTCATATTAGCCTGAATTACTGGACGAATTATCATTCATATGAAATTATTCTTGAATGGGAACTATTCATTGAATTGGAATTCAAATTCATGTTTGATGCACATCCATTGCTTCAAAAAAAAACATTCATTCTGACATGAATTATAGTTTGAAAAATACTTAATTTCAGAGGGGAGCCTGGGCTCTAATGGATGAGCCCGAGTAAACCTCTTCATACTAGGCTCATTCATACTAGCCCGAGTTACTGGACAATATATCATTCACTTGAAATTGTCAAGTGGGAACTGTCCATTGGACTGAAATTCAATTGCTTCAAACAAACATTTAATCTGATATAAAATATATGTTAAAAAATAACTAATTGCAGAAAGCAGCTCGGGCTGTACCAGATGAGCCCAAGTAAACACGAGTCAACGAAGTCAAGAGAACGTCTGTTATGAATGATACTTTTTCATTCAAGTCACCTGCAACATGAACGCAAAAGGCCAAACATGGAACGAAATTAAATGAATAGTGATAAGGCCCAACAAAAAGAGCCCAAGTTGAATCGCAATAAATAAAGCATAATTGGAAATATCTGGGACAAGTGCTAGGCTGACTCTTGTGCTTACACGCTTCCCAGATGATGGCAGTGCAAACTTTTGCACTTTGGTAACATTCCAAAGAAAAACACATTTCACATTTCATCGCCGAAACGGCGGCGCCGAACTGTCCCATTCTGGCAACAGCAGTTACTGTTGTTGTGATTCGTGGAAGGAGTATGCTTTGAGTAGAATGGCTTGACCTTTGGTAACCTGTCATGGAGAGACTGCTTTGAATCAAACAGCTCGACTTTTGAAAGTTGAGTAATGTGACATGTTTTGCTGAAAGTCATGCTGAGCGCAAATTTTTTATTAACTACCGTATTTATTCGAGTATACCGTGCAAAATTTTATACCAAAAACACCAATGCAGAGTTCAATGCACGTTACAAACGAGGTCTTAGGTTTTTATGCGTTTACGCCAGAGGGCACATGAGTTCAGGTGCGCATAATGAACAAGTCTTACGCAAGAGAATATGCAAGTACGGTATATTTCGTAAAGCTTGTTTCAGCATAACACAAGGGTGCAAAAACCTGGCCGCGCACTCGCACTGCGCATCCAAAAATTTGGTCAAAAAAAAAAGAACTTTAAGCCTTCATTACAAAATGCCAGCGCACCTAATTTTGACTCCCGCTGTATCTGTGTTGAACAAGGTTGGGTAGCTTCGGCAAAGGGCTGCGCTTTTCTAGAATTTGATGAGTCATTGCACGATGCATGACCTGGATGTAGAATGCAGCCCTAGTTCTTTTCGTATACTAGAGCTTCTGTCAAATAGGATAGCGCTTCCTAAAACCGGCCTGCTAGCCTTTTATCGTGTGGTATCTGTGGATACAATGCGTTGTAGATAAGCTTCCTTGTTTGCAGTTTCAATGCTACTTAGGCTCTATGATGTAATAATACAGAATGTTGCAACATAAAGGACGACATCGACATTGCAGCATAAATGTTGTGTTCAGTTTGAGCATTTGGCAAACATTGCCTGTTTCAATTCAATTTTTTCACTGGTAACATTTTCGTTTGTTCCAAAACCCTCCGAAACATTTTTATAAAAATTTATACCAATTTTCAATCAAAAAATTGAGGGTGCGTGTTATACACAAATGCACGTTATACTTGCATAAATACGGTACTTAAAAATTTACAATACTAATAGTGTTGCTGTGAAAAATTTGCCGCGAGCATGTCAGATTTCCCAGGAATGACATTCCCATATTCCCCACTTCCTGGCCTGCTGGCAACGATGTGATCAGTTTTGTTATCAATAGCTTACCTAAAATCTTAAATGATCTTCAAGGCTTTGCCCTAGTTCTGTATGCTTGATCTCCATTGTGGATAGAGCACATACCTTCTGGATCTGAGACAACAATGGTTGTGCCTCATCAATTAACAACAACTTATGTCAAGTGTTATCTAAGGATTTGCATCTGAAGGTTGCAGCAAGTGCTTATGCCTATGCTATAGAGAGCAATTGGTAGGACTACTTATTACAATGAAGTTATGTGCAGCAAATAGTAGAACTGGAAAAGAACATGAAACACCAACATTGGTGGTAACAGGCAAAATTGTTTGTGAAAGGTAGCAATGACAGAATCGAATTTTGTATTCAACTGAAACTATTAGGCAATAACAAGCCCATGGAGAATATTGATTTAGCCCAAAATTTATACTATGCAGTTCAGTCTGATTTGTCAAAAAACAAACAACAAGCAGAGTTGCGGAGTTAGATCCGGAGTCGTAAGGAGTCGGTGGTTTTTGGGTGGAGTTGGAGTTTTTGTCCGACTCCAGAAGTCAGATTTTTTTGTCTGACTCTGACTCCAGAAGTCTAATTGCATCATTTTTTACATCACACTCTTAAATTGGGAATTCCTGTTGAAATTGTACAACGTCTTTTGAAACTTTTGTTGAAACAGATTTCTTGCTGTGGACCACAATTTCCATTGATTTTAACAGTCAAATTTCATTCCCTTTATGTGAAGGGGTCGGAGTCAGAAATTTTGGAAAAGTCGAGTCAGGAGTCAGAGTTGGAACTTTTGGAAAGTAGGAGCCGGAAATTTTGGAATGGTCAGAGTCGGATATTTTACCTCTGACTCCGCAACCCTGATAACACGTACAAAAAATAATGTGATGATACATGATACAAACCTACCTATGAATGAAATGGAATGCCATTTTCAAATTTGCCACTCAAATTGATGCAGTCTTAAATTAAAATGCAAGAACATCAGCATTTCTCAATTTTCATGGCAGAGCTGCTTCTTGCATGTCGGTGTTACCCCTGGTAGTAAATATCTTATCACGTTCAGTATGGAGACAGTACTTGAAAGCAAGTGTGCTCAAATGATGAAAACATTTTCTGAATTTCTATACCACAAAACATTTAACAAATGAATGTTGACAAAAGGTTGTAGTATAAAATGCTGGCTCCACTTGCAATTTTTTGCCTGTGTGGCTTTTGCTGGCCAATGTGGGCATCCATACCAACGGAAGTTGTTTTGTGACAATAAAACAATTATTTCAGTGATATTTCTACGTTTTTAAAATGCCAATTGGTGCATCAAAACTCACCCAAATTGTCAAATTTGGTGGCAAATAACGTCTTAATTAAAGGTATTAATTACATCCTCCATTGCACTTCAAAGTATGTCTATAGTTAGTTAAGGAACATAAAAGAAACTGCCAATTTGCCCAAAAATCCTTGGTACAAAGTGTAACTCCAATGCCAAAGTCATTGGAGTAATGCCAAAGTCATTCAATTAGTACATCACAAATACATTTGCTTATATCAGTGCGTTGTTTAATAAACTCCTTGGGTGAAGGTTATCGTATATTGACCATTAGAAAAGTGGAGCAGTTGTTTACATTATATTCATGGATTAAGGAGATTGGTAAAATAATAAATGATTTGCTCGAGCACTTGTGCTGGGAGTGGATGGTTATATGTTCATTTCAAGACATATGTTTGCATGTTATTGACTCACTTGTGTTTGTTGGTATACAATCTTTGTAAGTAGTGATATTAACAGACAATAGTCAAGGTACAATAAAGTCTATCATTTAGGATTAAAGTGACTAAAAATGGAGGGATGTTATTTGATAAGAAGATGTAAAATTTTCTACAGATGAATATGCTCGTGTTTATCCAATCCATGACTAGCTATAGTTGTGCATTATTGGTTTATCAAATTTTCTCTTTACTAAGCAGCAATAAACACCTGACTTTTGCTTCATGCTGCTAAACATTTTGATCTAATCCTAAGCATGTTTTAACTAACCAAATTGACGTTAGTGTCGACAAGCACTTTGTGCAAAGTGTGCCATGCATTGCATACAAACGTGCCTAGAAAAAGTATTTTAGTATTTCAATGCATGGCACACTTTTACTTCATCCTGTTTGATGCAGCTGTTGATTTTGACTCACTGCTTAAATTAAATGCTGCACTATTGAGTGTTGTAAGGTAATGGAAGTATTACTATTATGTAGTTTATGTGAAGTGCCTTCCATTAAATATAGGTTTCAAATGAATTGCTTGAGGATGCATTCTCTCAGTTTGGGCAAGTTGAGCGGGCAGTTGTCATTGTTGATGACAGAGGTCGATCAATGGAAAGGGGCATAGTTGAATTTGCAAGGAAATCATCTGCAACCAAAGCCCTCCAGCAAATCAGGGTTTGCCATTTTGTTTTGATTACATAAGATAATATTCTGTTTTGATTATGTAAGATAATAGTTTAGAACAATTTCAAATATCTATAGTGCAAACTACAGAGTATAGAATTATTTTTTTGTGTAAAATCTATTTCCACAAGTGCTGGATCCTAAATGGAACGATCAAACAGTTCATCATGGGGTCTGTTGATGCAGTTTTTATTGGCCTGTTGAAGCCACAATAATCGCTGTTAGCATTGTTTCAAAGTTGTCTTTTGCATCAAAATAGATTGATCTTATACCTTATACTTGTCATTTGGTAAAATAGTTATTTGCACTACAATGCAGGATGGATGTTTTTTGCTAACATCATCACCACGAGCAGTTGTTGCCACTCCCCTTGAACAAGAAGACTCTGAAGATGGGTTGTCTGAGAGAAACATGCAGAAGTCCCAGCAATTCTTCCAGTGAGTAGAACAGAGTTTGAAATCTTACCCAAGATGCCACGTTTTTGGCATCGTTGCTGCTGTTGCACCAAGTAATTCGTATGTTATAGTGAACTTCCTTTTTTCTTGAAAAAGTGACATCTTTGAGAAATTGCTTTATACATTACCAAAATTTCTGTAGTTAAGTATGTGAAAAGGCAACCCCACAAAAAAAATCCGCAACTGCAACCCCCAAACAAAAAATTTTTTTCGAGTGCAGAAAAATCGGCAACCCCCAACCAAAAAATTTTTTGGTCTGCAACTTTCAACCAAAAAAATTCACAACTCCAACCAAAGAAAATCTGCGACCCCAACCAAAAAATTTTTTTTCAACCCCCAACCAAAAAATGGAGTGCAGAAAAATCCACAACCCCCAAACAAAAAATCTGCAACCCCCAACCAAAAATTTTTCAAGTGCAGTCTAGATGACTGGCTGATCCGTTTGAGCCCTTGAACAGCTCTCTAATGCAATTAGCGGAGGAGCTATGGCATTGGTAAAGCAACCGACAACTGCTGGTCTCAGGCCGATTTCAAAGTACGAATATATTGTACCCCCGCTCTCAAAGTGTTAAGGAATTGAACTTCAAGTACAAGCTAACATATGCCACAACTCAGCTTGTGCTACCACATTTTCTGGTAGCTTGAAGTCATTCACTGTATTTTGTGTGTCACAGGGAACGTGAGGCTCCACCACGGTTTGCCCAACCTGGTACCTTTGAGGAAGAATTTGCTCGGAGGTGGAAAGCTCTTGATGATCTTGAAAGGGAGCAACGTGAGCAATTGGACAAAAGCATTCAGGCTGCTAAAGAAAAGCTGGAGTCTGAAATGGAGAATGCAATTCATGAGCATAAGACAATGCTGATGAAGCAAGGTTATATTAATACCTTTAATTAAGGGTTTTTATGGTATAGAAACCAGGCTATGTACCAATACAGATCTAGCTTCTATGCAATACTGGCTGTAATCTTTTTCCTTGAAAGTTTGTACATTTACGTACAAAACTATGAAGAAAAACTGCCGCTTTAACAACAAAGAACTTGTCTGAGCTACAACTGCTAGGTGTTAGGAGACTGGCATAAACATGGTAAACTCTCAAACTGCCAAGCACCCAGTGCGCTTTTTCAGGTAAACCCCAGTACCAAAAGTGTAAACATTTGTTTTCAAAGCATACTGTTTCTAAAGAGTATGGATTTTACAGTTATACCTGTACAGATCTGCTTCGACGTCAAGAGGAGCTAAATCGCTTGGAAGAAGCAAGAAAACGAGAACTTGACCGAAGACAACAGCTTGAACTGGCGTATGGGCACTCTAGATTTCACATTATCTCTTTCTCAAATAATGTTTTTAACTGAGTTAACAGTTTTTTTAAAGGAAAATGTTAGGTACCCACTATGGACCTGTAGGGGCCCAATTTCTCTGATTCTAGGGACCCAATGATAATTTTCTTTGATTCTAGGGACCTGACTAAAACACCTTAAAAAAACATGGAGTTAATTATGGATGTGTCAAACAAATGTATTTGATCACAGAAGTTCATCCAAAATAGAGAACAAAGCCTGTCCAATCAGAAACATGACACTAGCATGGTGTTATGATCAAGTTTTAGTGATTTTTGCCATTCCTCAATTTCTTAACTTTCCTTTTGCACAAGTTTCAGCAAGATTTGCTCAGGAATTAATGAAAACTTCATTGCTTGGTTTCAGCAATGTTGGTCATGGTAAACAATGACTTGCAAAGATTAGTTATGTATAAAGATAAAAGTCTTACATTTATGGCCATATAAACTGTTCTTTCATTAACTGAAGATTGTTGACTATTCATTCCCATCCACTTTGTCTTGCACTTATGATTTCATAAGGTATACACATTCAGATCTGGTTTTACTTATGTAGAACTGTGTTGAACCAGTGGTGTTCAGTTAAGCACTTGTTTTGAGAGTGTTCAACTTTGCGCCCTTTTTGGTCAGCACAGGGATATCTTACTATCCAATATTTAGTTGTGTTGTGCATTAAAAAGAATCTTATTTTGGTGAGTTTGGCACCATAAGGAATTTTTCTATCTTATCCTGATTTTCTATCTTAATTTCATGAGTTTGGCACCATAAGGAACTTACAAAGCTTGTCTGTGTCAACAGAACTTTTATCACAAGACAGACCGTTTTTGTGATGAGCAGGATGCTACAGTGAAAACATTTAAGTCAGTAATTCCACTTTAGGCAGTAATCAGAAGTGTGAAACTGGTCTTGAACATGGCTGTTGGGTGGTTACCTCATCTGCTTTGCCACTAATTTGAGATGATTGGGTAACATCTGATACTAATTTTTATATGTGCTTGCATTGCAGTCGGGATGAGGCCAGAAAGAAAGAGTTGGAAGACATGCGTCAAAGGCAGGAAATGTTAAGAGCTCAAATTGAAGGGGTGAATAAAGTTTGTCCTTGTTTTAAGATTATAATGTTGTACACATTTTAACAAGTCTCAAGAAACCAAAGATATATTTGTATATAACCTCAGAATATTTTATGGTGGCAAAGTATATTTTACAGTGGTCTTCTAATAATGGTTAGTTTCAATAGCATTAATTACTTAAGCATGTTTTTTTAGAAATCATATGTTGGTGAATTTTGCTTTATTATTGAAGTTCTATGTTATGTTCCGACTGGTAGCTGGATTTCAACAAAAGTAATTGATAACTTTTCAGCCATATGCCAAAGACAACTTTCTTCATGGTGGCCCTCCAAGAACACGTATGTGGTTGTTTGTCCTCAAGCGCATGCTTCATTCATTGGCATTCATTTAAAGTTTGATTTTGTCTTGTCTTGACAAACAAATGCATATAAGCATTGTTAGGAAAATTTGCAATGTACTTGTGGTTGTGATATTTACTACAAATTTTAAATATTAAATTTAATAATCACATGACACAAATTTACTCCTTTCTAAGTTGGTTAGACATTTGCTCATTACTGTATTAGGTTGTTAGATAGAAAACAAAAGGCATGCAATACTTGAAATTTTCTTGTAGATTTATGAAAGTTTTGTCTCTATTTATTCAGACAATGTATGTCTTCATTGCAGTGGTGCATATCAAATATTTATTGTGGTTGCAGTTTTTGCATGTTGCACATGAAGTTATTGGTGGTTTGGCAGTGCTGCACATTTATGTACTACTGCATAGTTGTTGCCAAAAGATCTTCATCAAATGGAATATTTAAATTATGTTAATTTTTTGCTCAGAGGAATATGGCCGACCAGTGAGCCCACCACCAGGGTTAATGCATGACGCGCTTGCACACGAGATGATGGCAGGCCAAGGTGGTTTGGGTCCAGCACCGGTATGCTTGTTACAAATGCTTATTTTGTTGTAGACTGGTTGTTTAAAACAGTTAGGTAATTGCAAAGCAACATAGGATGGTTATAACCATAGCAAACTCATTTGCCGTGGTGAATTTTAGATTTAAATTTAAGCAATTAGACTTTGTTTGAACTTAACAAATACAAGGTGTTCCAAAAAGTTGGTATCATAGATGTGTATACCTGACTGACTGCAAACGCTAGGCATATGAAATTGGAAATATGTTCAGTAAGCTTGATGTTCAGTAGAAGATTTCTTCATGCAATTGGATTGGAGGATTTGCAACATATGGATTTTATAAATGATTTCATGAGTTTTCAAGATTTTTATAATCTTTCTGTAACTTAGCACAAATGCTTCCTAAACTTTTGTGACTATCTATTATGATGCCGGTGGTGGTCCTCATGATCCCTTGGTCCTAAATTAACGAACTTCATCTAAACTTTTTCTGCCATTTTCAAATATGTACTGCAGCTGGTGATTTTGGGAATGCTCTTAAAAATGCATGCTGTAGAGCGTTGTTCTGCTGTGTTTAAGCTCATACATATGAAATGGCATTTCTATCGCCATAACCGGAAAGTTAAATGTGTGAAACACAACACATAAAATTTGGAGTTATTCCCACACATGCTTTTGAAGTTTGAGACTTGAAGAAGAAATTTGTGAAATTTGCAGAAACATCACCATTTTTTGGAACACCCTGTATAATGTGTATATAGGCATGCAAAAAGTGAAAACTTATTTCATTTTGTAGTGTGTGAAAACAGTTGATTTTAAGATAAATATCCATGGAAACCTGCTTGTGGATTGCAAGTGCAGATGCTGTCAGTGTTGTCACATAGCAGTGGCTTTTTTAATATAATACTGTAAACGAAAAAGGTCATTGTATTCAGTTTGAATCCATTGATAGTTGTGGGAACGTTCATTGGTTCAGCCAAATACCATAATGTTTGGAAAATTTGCTTGAGCACGAGGAGTAGATGAATAGTGAATAACGTGGATTGTACGAAGTGGTGTCATAGGTTACTGCCATCTGTTGTCTATACTGGTTTTTCTTGGCTATGAGCCAGCGACCTGTTAGTGAGTTCTATGATGAACAGTGACAAGGAGTAAATGATGAATTTGTGTGATAACAAAAATGCTAATGCTGTTTTCTAACAAACTGAACAATTTATTACAGCTTTGATTCTTTCATAACGTTGCAATAGTACTCTTATAAAGCCTTACAATAAGTACCTTCAGACAAGTTGTGAAATACAAAAATTTACATCCATTTTTTTATCTGGTTTGAGCAATTCCTTATTTTTGCTTTTTCTTGCCTTTGTGTTTGTGAAACAAAATTTGGAAGTTTCTGGGAAAATTTCAAGTGATGATCTTCAGATATTGCAAGGAGAAATGCACTTGCTCCCCATTATAGTTGCTCTTAAAGTTACAGAGATTTTTGTTGATGACATTCTTGGTTAGGAACAATGTGACAGGCAGCATTATGAAGTTGCATTTTATCTGTAACACTGTAGGACTTTGTAGGTGTTAGTGTCATGATGAGATTTGTGCCATTTAAAACTAATTGTCAGCAAGATGTGACTGTATTTTCCAGGTGTTTTTGAAAAATCACAGAATTTAAAATTATTACTTGACCAACGCAATGTAAACTTCTAAAGATATGAAGCACATATACCTTGTCAATATGGACTGTCAGCTAGTGGTGGCTTTGGTTGGCATTGTTCCAGCCTATTAGGTAATTGTTCATGCAGCACGGTCCAAATACAGGCCTGCGGGCTACACAGACAAGACTGCGTGAGCTTTCTCAGCATTGATACTGTGTGTATGTTATAGTAGGCAATTTTAATTAGAACAAGCATAACATCAGTTAATAATGTACAATATTAACAGCCTTAGAATAGACTGCGGAGCACTTCTAGAAATTAGTCAGCAAATATAGGTTTCCAATATTCAAAGATTTCAAACTAAAATGTAATTGATGTTTAGAGACACGTGTGTGTGTGAGAGTACCTTTTCTACCATGAACCAAGTCAAATCTAAAAACAGAAATTGAATGGAAGACGAAACACCAGACCATAGTCTCCGACTTGCTACCATTAACATATGGTATTGTTAATGGAATGACAGCGTCAGAGAAGCCTCAACCACAGGCTTCGCAGTGATACAGATTTGTAATAAATTGTTTATTGCTATTGTGTAATAATTTCAGTGGCACATGTAACTCACCTATTTCCTCTTCAATTTAAAATCTTGTGAATCTATTGTTCTATACATCATTAAGTGGCCTGCAAGTTGTTACTTCTTGTAAAATGACCTGTAGGTCAACAGTAGTTGGAACATGCTGGTTAGGGGCATAAGTAAATGGAACTGCACAAATGACATTTTCTGATTTTCTATCTTATTTTGGTGATTTAACACAGCAATGGAGCAGAGTTTATTCTCCAAAGCTAAAAGTTTGAGTGGTGAATTGATTCAAGAAATTGCTTGTTCAAACAAAAATACAAATTTATTATTTGGGCCTGTGGTAAAAGAACTTGTATTTTTTGCTTTTATTGTTTTCTGTTGCAAGTATTCTTATCATGCACTGCATCACTTCTTTGCTGAAGCTGTCTGATTTTACTTAAATGCTACTTGGTTTGCTATGCTGTCAAATTAATATACTAAAGTACTAATATCTCACCATGGACTGGAGTTGCTTTTTGTACATTAAACACCGCTGATGTTGACTCAACCATATCAAGCTCAAGTATCTTCTGCAGTGGTTTCAGTTAACAGTAATTATCTTGGCAAAGTTTTCTATTTTGCAGTAATGTTGTATCCTGTGTCATGCAATGTGTTTAAACATGTACCTGCCTCATGCACAATTCAAACATTCCATAAAACAGCAGTGGTTTTCTCATCTTGTTTTCCAAGTGATAATCCTCATAAGTTATTAAACGTTTTAATAGGGAATTGCCTACTTTGAGTAGCCTACTTGAGTAGCTTTGATGTGATTCAAAACTTCTTATCATTAATGCGGTCAATTATGATGTACCTCAAGTACAATGTTTTAACATCTTTGAATCAATTTCTATCAGTGGTTGAATTGCTGTTTGATTTTAGTCTGGAACAGTAGCATGTATGCTAAGATGGAAGTTTGAATCACAGTCAAAATGTGAAAGTAAAATTAATGAAAATGGTTGATTCACCCAAGCCACCTGTCAGCAATACAAAGCAGGGTTCCCTAACTGGGGTGTGTTCAGCCCATGAGACGTGTGATCTCATCATCTCACCGCAGGGGTTTTGTGACTAATTGCTGATAAGGTTTTTGGTACAGGATTCACTTCCTTTTCTAGCAGGTTGGCTTAATGAGGTTTTGCAAGGTTGCAGCGAAAATTTTGTGAATGATTTCTCAGTGTGTGCTACCTTGAGGTAGCCTCCTGATTTAGACTCTTCAGGCAGTGAAGAAAGCTTTCATCTGGGGACCTTGAGTAACTGCTATCCATGAAAGAAATTAATCACACATGTGGTTAACACCTTGGGGAGCTTGTCTACGATTTATGTGTACTTTGTAATCCCGCATGAGCCGCTATTGCAACTCTATAATCGCCAACCAATTGTGCTAGAGAGCTGTTCAAACTCACAAAAAATGCGGTATATCTTCTAGTTTGGATTTTGAAAAAATTGGAAAGTTTTGGATTTCAAGTTTTTGTGGGTGATGTCATAAATGGGGTAGGTTTCAAGCCATTTTGGCTGACACTACTGGGCCTTGGGCACCAACTGCTAGAGGGAATGTTTTGATTCAAGCTTTTATTGCCTTGTTACCCAAATTTAGTATTTTTGACCATAAATTCTGAACCAGAAATGTTAGAAAGCTAATCAAATGCTCAAAAGACTCAGATTTTAGCCTAGTTTCCACTGAAAACTTAGTCAAAAATTCCCTTTAGCGGTTGGGGTCCAAGGCCTGATGACCATGCCCAAAAAGGCCTAAACATACCTCACTTATGATGTCACCATAAGAAACCTGCAACTCAAAACTTTAAATTTTTTAAAATCCAAACTAGAAGACTTGCCAAGTCTTTTAAGGGGTTTGAACAGCTCTCTAGTACAATCGACTGGTAAGTTATGGAGTGGCTTAGTGACACTAGAAACATGTTTCACATGGACTGTTCTGGCTTCTAAGATGTTAATGAACTTAATATATTTGTGTGATTGCACATCACAAACAAATATTTGATTGCAGTGATTGAAAAATCAACACTTATTGCTCAAGTTCAGATAGTGGCCTCTTAAAAAACACTAATATTACCAATTACCATCTCGATATTCAGATAAAATTGTTGCAGTCTCTCACAATGTGTTAGCAGTCACCAAGGTCAAAAATTACAAAACAGCTGTCTGTATGTGTTGATGGTGTTGGCTGTTATACCTTTCTTGAAAGTTTATTCTACCTTGTTATTCCATGCTGTCCTTTATAGCTTCATCTCTGCATATGGTGATTTTATGGTGGTTTGCTTTGTTCAGAGCTATAATTGCATGAAACTTCTTTGTGCTGATTTCACTTTGTTGCAATTATGTGTAGTGGAGATGTGTCAGTTTTACTTCAGGCAATGACTGTTTGGGACTGCAATGCAGTGAGCCTAATAGTTGTTTTTACCTGATGAATGGCACGAGCAGTAACCCAAAAGTTTTAACAGACTGTGCATTCTTGTATACCACTGACTGGTGGACACTAGTTATCTGGCATTGCAGCAGTCACATTTGTTTCTATGTTACCAACAGATAAAAGGGAAATTGGAAGTTGTGTTACCATCAACACTTACTGTCAGTTACTTACACTGGTCAAAAATTATTATTAGCAGTGTCAGTGGATCTTAACATTTGTAATGATGATCTTGTGTCATTAGCAGGTGTTCCCCCTTTTTTCTCAAAGTTTAATGTATAGGTGTAGTAGCTGTCTCAAAGATATGGATGACTATGTTTAGCTGTTGCTTGATTTATTTCAGTTTTCTGCAGTTTTGTACATTGTGTTAGTTCTTACCAGGTCGAAGATTGTAATATAATAAGAAATGCATTATAATGTCTTCATTGTGGATTTCCAACAAACACAAGCTTTGCTACTATTTGCTTAGTTACTGCTTGTACAAAGAAAAGAGTTTTGTAAAGTGTATGAAAAAAGTTGTTTAACAGAATACTAAAATTTCTAAGCAGTATTTTTTAAAACCTTGTGTCCAACATCCTTTAAATGGTGCACGTATACAGCAAAGAAATCTTAGGTAAAAACCTTTTTGCAAAGTGTGTGAGTGAAGAGATGCTTCAAAAAGATACAGCATTTAATTTACATCTAACCAACTTTTATTTTTCATTTTGCATGGTTTACCTTCTGGATGGTGATGCTGTGAAAACATCAATGTGACTGTTGAAAATAGTCTCGATTTGATCCAAATCGTGGCATGATGGGACCTAGAGGTGATCCTGGCCATATGGCCCAGGCTCGAATGGATAGGGGTTTTGGTATGGGTCAAGGTTTTGGTGGGAATCCACATCCAGGTCGGCGGAATTTTCCAGATATGGATTACGATGGAGGTCAAAAGCGGAGAAGATACTGAGCTAAGATGCTGCTGCAAAAGTGCAACGATGTGATTGACACAGCCATGTACAATTGTGACGGCAAGGTTTCTGCACATGCAGTTGTAGGTCCTGAATACTTTGCAACATCCAAGAGTTTGAGCAAAGTTCTGAAAGGTTGTACCTGCAGAGCTGTTGAGACTGCTGTAAACTATACCTGACAATGGTACGATTGCATGTGCTGCTAAAAGTAACAAGGAAAGTGAATGTAGCTTCCTTTGTAGGTCACAGACTAAGCTTGTTTATACACAAGTGTGACAAAAAGTTGTGGGCAAAGTTTTGTCCAGGCAAAGTTCACTTATGTAGATACTTGTGAGTCTCATTGTTAACAGCAGAACATATCCATTATATGATGTGGTTGCTACCTTGTTCAATAGATAAGTCAAGCAAATGTACCCAGTAGATGTTCTTACATTCTGCTGTTTGAATTTCAATAGCTGATAAGTGTCTGTTTGTCTTAGTATCCATTGCATTGGTTTCACACACTATCCTTGATTATCCAATGTGGTAAGCAACTATTGTTACAAGATAGCTGCATCTGAAAAAACAACAAATCCTTTTTCTCTGACTTTGAGGCTGTTGGAGGACATGTCGAACAGTATCCATCAACTATTGCTTCTGCAACGTGCTTAATTACTGTATGTCCTAGAGAAAATACGAAAGAAAAAATAGTCATAAGCTTAATACAGCTGTTGTTGAGTAGACATGTCGCAAATGTCATGTGATTTTTTACAATGTGAATGAAGAGAATTTCTGAAGTGTTAGAAGTTACATACAACTGGTATTTGTCCTGAAGTGGTCATCTTAAGCAGTAATTGCATGTATTGCTGATACACTTGTCAATGCAAGTGGTAAGATATATGGGTGTAACCGAAGGCAGTTGATAAAGCGAGTAATTTTTAAGACAAGGGATGTTTTTTATTTGTTCTCTTAAGTTTTGATCTTGCGAACACATTTATGTAGCCTTGTTTACTATTTTTTTTATCGAAACACATGTAAAAACTCCAATTTTTTATCATCAAACTTAATTAAATAATATACAGTAGAATTTGCCTAATTTGTCATCTCAAGGGGATTAGAAAAAAGTGACAATTTAGGCAAAGTGACGAAATATGCAAACAGGTGAAAACTCTAACACAGAAGCATGTATACTTTATCGCAGTAACTTGTATACATAGTGCTTCTACTTGCAGTAAAATACAAGTTTATGACGTTATGGTTGAATACAACAATTAATCCCTCTACTCAATCTAGACTCTTCCATTTAATCCAGCACTTTGAAGATTTTCTGCATGCTCTCAATGGGGATTCAAATTGCGCTTTAGACCTTGTGTATAAATTCAATAAACAATTTGTGAGGTGCAAAAATTCTGAGATAAAGATCCTTAATTTGTATGAATTCCTGCATGTACTAGCTGCTTAGACATCAAAAGTGAAACCGCAAATGATGTATTAACTGAAGGAAACACTTCTAAGGGATAGAAAGAAGTGACAAATTGACAAATTAGACGATGGTAAATTAGGTGAATAGAAATGTACACAAAAGATGGGGATTCTCCTGGGACCAATGAAAAAGTAATGGATTGACCAATTGACATATTAAACGATGACGAATTAGACCGGTTCTACTGTGTAAATTTCCTTGATGCTTGTTTGTATTTGGTTTACTGCTAGTGTGGGTGAATTTATCCTGTAAGGTGTCAAAATCAGGGTTGTGGTGTGGGAGGTAAAATATCCGACTCCAATTCTGACCTTTCCAAGATTTGACTCCTGACTCTAACTTTCCAAATTAAACTCTGACTCCTGATTCTTTAACATAAAGAGAATAAAGTTTGGCTGTTAAAATCAATAGAAATCATGGTTCAGAACAAGAAATCTGTTTCAACAAAAGTTTCAAAAGAAATTGTACCATTTCAACAAGAACTCCCAACTTAGGAGTGTGATGTAAAAAAGATCCAATTGGACATCCGGAGTTGGACAAAAATCTGACTCTGACTCCTAGTGTTGTTAGGAATCCGACTCCAACTCCACCCTAAAACCTCCGACTCTGGCTCTGCAACCCTGGTCAAAATTATAGGTTAGATATTCACAACTATAAACTTTGTTATGGTTAGTAGAGTATTCTGCAGTAAACATTCACCTTATGCCTCTAGTTCTCTCAATTCAAAATGAAGTTGTTACACTAATTTTGGTGAGATATGGTGGGATAGTTAATGAAATGCCCAGTGCTAGAAACATTGTGTAGATTGCTTTGATGTGACTGTATCATTTTTATTGAGAAACCCTTCCTACTCACTTTTGTGGTAGTTGTGTGTCATGCATTTTATTCCTTGACAACCTGCCTGATCAAGTTGTACGTAATGTTGCAAATGTGGCATCATCTATGAAATCAGTTGTAAATAAACACCAGTGATACAACTTTGCTGTTTATCACATGTTGAGTGAACACATTTAACAGCACACAGATGACTTTCACCAAACTCGTAAAACATTTTTATTGCTTCGGTTTTGTGCATGTTCAGTGAAATAGGTACCTATATTTATGTAAGGTGCTGATGAATCTATTGCGGTTGCATGAACTAGTAACTTCTTTATGCAATTAGTGGTGAAAATAGAATTTTTCAAATGCTATGGAAGTGTATAGAGGATAAGCATGTCATTTAAGAACAAGAGAGACATTGGGTCTTCAGTAATTTAAGTCAACAATGATTGTGATTAAATCATATTTTCAGATGTTAATTGTGCACAGTGAGTGAAAACATTTTTAAAGGCACACAAACTTGTTTGCTGAGAATACTGAGTTTAAAAGTAAGGTTGAATGAACATTGGTAAACAATGCATATAGTTGCTGCAAATTATTACTGTAAACAGCATAGCCACAAAGGTACACAATGTTTTCAATATTGGTGGCTATACTGTTCACAGTAAGAATACCTGACACAGATTGTGCAAACAGCGGGTGTTTCTTTCTTGGAATTAACAAGTGATGTGTGAATAAGACAGTTTTTTTCTTCTTCAGGAGGGTACCCTTTTTGCGAAACTGGTATACATTTTTGACTTGTAAAAAGCAGTATTTCTCAAATATTATTTGCTCTGATGAAGCTCAAGAAAAATTAATAAGTTAAAATGTGTTACATGTCCCTATATAACATTTTTGAAGATGCATTTGGTTTCCTCCAGAACTATTTCATTGTGTCATTTCTGTATTTGAAGATATTCCAAACATGGGACGATTGCATCACAAATATAATCAATTACTATTATTTGTGACATGCTTGATTACAGTTATGAATAAACAAAATAACAATGTAATTGTATGTAATCGATTAAGATTACATTGATTGTAATCATGATGACAATTGCGATTTACATTTGTTTTGAAAAACCTTCAGAAAAAAAGCAAAACCCACCTGCATGGTTTGATGCAAGTATATTTTCAGGCAAGATATGATATGCATGAATAAAATAAAAATGAAATAATGAATCACTATGGATTAAGCACAGAAGAAAAGAAAAATCATATTAATTGTTTACTGAGATATTTGTGCAATCAACAAATACTTTAAATGTTTATTAAACAAAAATAATCAACATTCAAAATGTTTGTTACAGTTGACAAAAATCAACAATTCAAATCTTTTATCAGTCAAACGGCATCTATTAGGCTTGAATACTTGTCCAGCAATGCTGAAGAGTGGTTTGTTAGTCATTTCAAAATTGTTGATCACTATATACTTCCTCAAACAATGTTTTGAACTGTGTGATGGCTTCTGAATCATATAGAAGCCAGCATTGCATTGTGTAGCTTCCAACTTGAAATGAAAGACCAAATGTCAACCGTAAATGAAAGCTCATGGGTTTCGTAGATTTTTTTACCAGTATCTGTTGGATCTCAGTTGACATGCTAGTTATCAGTGATGTGGAAAGGTGCTTGAGACTTGAAATTAAGTATATCTTATTCATCTGCTACACGTAGCAGAAAACAATTTATTTGAACTTCCATGCCTTTGACTTCATTGGCACTAATACCAACAAAATTGATGCTGGTTAGGATCAAAGTGCTGGGACACAGAAAAGACCAGTTGACCTCCTTGCTTCATCGAGTGCCCTTTGACATACGGGGTTGAATGCACCAACGTTGCTCAGCGGACTGCCAGTTCAGATCAATTTGTAGTTCACTTGATTGGGTGACGACTGATCTTGTTTGTCGATCATAGTTTGCATGCACTAACGATTTTCCTTCATGAATCAGTTGATCCAGCACCGAACCCTAGCAACAAAAATTTTGCTGAGCAATGGTCAACATTTCTGGATGATCTTTGGGTGAAAATTCAGTTGTCACATTGTTTGAAGTGTCAGATTTTGCATGATCACTGTTGCCAATGCTGAAATTGGTGTTAGACACATTCTGCTGTTAGTTTAGACTGAAGAAGTTGGTAGTGTGCATAGTGTGATGATGCGTTTCACTGACAGGGTTCCCACACAGTATTGAAAAAGTATTTAATTTCAAAATTGGTTTTCAAGACCTTGAAAAGGTATTGAATTTGGCCCAAATGTACATTAAGTATTGAAAAAGTATTGAAATTCCAAATGGAAAAGAAATCTGAATACTTGAGCAGAAATTTACTGAAGGCAAAACAATTCATTGTTTATGCAGCATTGAGCAATGCATAAAATTGAGTTTCACGATCAAGAATTTTGAAAAGTGAAGAGGAGTAATGGTATTGAACTTCTTAAATTTAGTATTGAAAAGGTATTGAAAAAGTATGGAAAAGGATTTTTTTAAATGTGTGGGAACCCTGCACTGAAGAGCATTTCTTCTCGGATATTAGGCCTAGGCCAACATCAGACTGATTAGTATGAGAAGTTGTTTGTGAATGCAGTACTGAAAAGTGGTTATGAGAACATGGGACAATTTAAACAAAATTTCAATGGTGGCCCATGTGTAACAAAAAAGTTTAGGTATTGATTGTTCACCAAACACGAAACTTTACAAGAGTTGACAAGCATTTGTGCTCCAAAATTAAGATCTTGGTACAACTGACGTACATGTATGGCTGCTTTCTTTCCAAAATGGTGCATAGGGAAACTATACTTGGTGGGGTGGTGGTGCACAACTAAGAAATGAACCATCAAAACAGAAACACCCTTTTGTATTTATGTACCAGTTGTATTATAACAACTAACTAGGCTTGTATCAGGATGCACATACTTATTATGCTGCCTTGACTAAAACAGCACTGTCTTTTCACACCTGATTATCATTGTTTTTGAACATAATTGACCACAAATTATAAACCTTCTTCTAAATTTGTTGCATCTGAAAAATAACTGTTCCTCACCATTTTTTAGAAATTTATTAAATCAGTGGTTGAATGTAAAAAAAAAGCTGATACCCAATCAGTATGTGATAAGCAGAAAGCTTGGAAGGATTTATTTGATGTTTTTAATACTCAGACAATCAGTTAAAGTCGGTGTGGTAAAATAGGAAGGCCAGAACAAAAAGCAATGTGCTATCAACAGACGAGAACAATGTGGAACTGATGGTGGTTCTTGCAAAATCTTTGTTGATGAAAACTTAAAATGTTGAAGTCCTTGGAGCCAGAACCTGAAATGGCTCCACAGTTCTTTCTGAAACTAAGCAATTATTTACAAAATAGTGTTGCAACTTTTTCTGCAAAATTTTGTGTGAAAACACCATCTCATAAAATGTGTGAAAAATGAATGCACAATCAAACTGTTTTATAGAATAGACAATTGAGGCAGTAACAAACTTTTTCAAACTGGCACTTAGGTAGCAACGTTCAAGTGAATTGCTAAAAAAGTTGCATAAGCCGTAGTTTTGTATAGAAATCTTGGAAGTATAAAAGATGACAGTAACTTCAGATACGTTACAAAGACAAGCAGCTGCTAGAATCAGGTCAAATCATGACAAATGACCAAAATTATCACCACCAACCATTGGGCAGTAATGACTCAAGTCCATTCCTGCGAAAGTTTTCTTTTTGTAGCTAGTAACTTCAATTGTAGAATTTTCACTTCATGTTGTTATTTCAGATATGCCAGCTCTGTAGCACTTCAACTTTGCGATCATTGACTGTTTATGATACTTGTCTTTTTTCCCAATTCTGCTATCAGAATCAGATAATTTTTCTTTGGAGCAACCTTGTTCAGATTATTTTCTAGGAGGCATGCAATCAGCAGCAACATTGACTTGCTAAGTTGTGCTGTTAGCCTCACTGAGTTCTTTGTCAAAAGTACTGTTCGCATCAGGAGAATCAACGTTTCCTATCACAATCAGATCTGCAAATGGAATAGATCTTGCACATCCATCCACAGCAGCCCCTGAATAGAAAATTGATTAATTTTTGTTGAAACTACTCATTGAATAACCAAAACCTGAAATGTGAAAACCAACTATGCATAAAAATTGCCCACCATTATGTGAGTTTTCTTGGTCATCAGCAACATTGTCCAACAGTGCATCATCATCTAATGTATTTTGAAGAGAATGTAATTGAGGTGCAATATGACCTGAATTGACAAGCATCCTTGTAAGTTTCATTCTTCATTTTACCTGCTCGTAGTATTTTAAGTAAGTTTTCCACACCTTCCAAGTTTTTATCCGTAAAGATTTTACAAGAACCACCACCAGTTTGCATTGTTCTCGTTTGTTGATAGCACATTGCTTTTTGGTTCAAGCCTACATATTTTTCCACATTGACACTTTAACTGATCATCACTTCGGCAGACATGAGTAGATTGAGAATTAAAACATCAGTTGAATCCTTCCAAGCTTTTTGCTTATCACAGATTTAGCATCAGTTTGTTTACATTCAGTCACTGAGTTAAATTGTTGAAAAATAGTAAGGAACAGTTTTTGTTCAGATACAATGAAGTTGGGAGAACGTTTAAAATTTGCAGTTTTGTTTGAATACTGTTGTCTAATATCTGTTGAGAAACAGTGATAGTCAGGTTTGAAAAGACAGCGCTGTTTAAGGCAGCATAAGTGATTGCATTCTGGCTGAGACTATCCTAGTTTATTGTTACAACTGCTACATAAGAACAAAAGGTGTTCCTGTTTTGATTGTTCATTTCTCAGTTGTGTACCACCACCAAGCAAAGCTTCCCCTGAGCACCATTTTGGAAAGAAGCTATACATATATGTCAGTACTGCCCAAGTCTGATTTTTGGTGCACAAACACTTGAACTCTTGTACAGCTTGGTCATTGATAATTAATCATAACCTAAACATGTTTGTTACTCATGAGCCACCAATGAAATTTTGTTTGAATTGTCCCATAGTCTCATTAACACTTTTCAGTATTGCATTCACATGCAACTTTATATGCTGATCAGTCTGATATAGGCCTGGCCTAATATCTAAGTAGAAATGCTCTTCAGAGAAATGCATCAACATCCCATACGCACTACCAACTTCCAGTCTAATCCAGGTTTTTGAGGGTGTTGTAGGGACTTTTCAGGTCCCTAGAATTAAAAATTGGGTTTCTACAGGTCCATACCAGGTACCCAACATTTTCCTTAAAAACCCTGGTCTAAACTAACAGCAGAATGTGTATCTCATGACTAATTTTAGCTTTGGGAACAATGCTCTGAGGGAGGCATGAGACATCCTTAGAGGGGCACGTGCCCTCACTTGTAAGTGCCATGCCAGAGCAGGAGGTTGGAATTTTTGCTCTAGTTTCACAGCCCTGGTCCTGGGGTCAATTGTAGTTACAACAACTACTCCAGGGGCTACTGATACACTTCCCAAGCTTGTTATGTGACATGGGGTACTACCAGCTACACTGTTTCTCTAGTCAGTAGGCTACAGTTCACCTGTCCACACACATAAGTGTGCTGCTGATAATTTTTTTTTCAAATCAAGAAGATGTAAGTGATCCAAAAGCTTTTATTTTCACAGCAGTAAATCTTTGCACCTAAGTAATTGTTCAATGCTGTCACTTTGCTGCATATCTACCACTTGCCTGGATTAAAATCATAGGTTCAACAGGTGCTCAAATCCGGCTGTAGATCTGCAAAATCGGTTGGTGCATACAAAAATCCCCTTGATCCTTCATTGATTCGCCACTGAGCTTAAATCTTTGTCTGATTCATGTTGGTGCATTCAACCCCAGAATAATTTTATTTTGTGGTTTGGAGTTGGTGTTTGAATTGCAGTTCAGTGTGGATTCTTGATGGAGCTAGAAATTTGACGACATAATGCACAACTGTCAAATGGATGCAATGCAGCTGATATTTACTTCAGAAAGACCCCTATGGTGTATCTGTCTGCTGGAAATGATGGAGATCACTTGGTGCAACTTTTGTACAAAACAAACACTGGTAGCAACAAAAGAGAATGAGTAACAGTTGGTTTGAAAACACAATACTCTAAATATGTATGAAGACAGAGACAACTCCAGTTGATTGCATAAACCACTTTATTGAATAGGATTCATGCAAACAAAAACCCCATTCGTGCCTGAAGAAAATAGTCTAGTTAATCATAATGTGTAACTGCATAAACCAGATATCACACAGAAATGTAGTTTTTGTTTGTAGATTTGTATCACTTAATTGCATAGTTCATTTCAAAGAAGTGTAAACTGCATAGAATGTTAAAAGCAGTTGCTGAGCTTCAACCCACAAGTAAGTAGGAGCGGCACTTGTACAATTCGTCGGTGATTTCAGTTTCAAGAAGACATGAACCCATAATTTTTGAAGTAGAAAGACGCATATTTGACAGTATGCTCAAAGACTTTACAAAAACAACAACTGACAGATTAAAAAAAAATGAATAATGTTTAGTGTACATATTTGTGATTTCATCTTGACTCATTTGCATTGAGTGTTCTTACTTTAGTAATGTTTAAACCAGGTGTCTCCTTAATAAATATATTGTGGTATAGATCAGGGTTTTTGAAACTTTTTTGTAAAAAGGCCATATAACCTATTGCACACCAGTTCATGGTTCGGATGTCAAATGTAATGTGATCATTTCAGAATATGTTATATTCTACCAAATCAACAAATTTTACATAAATATATTAATTTTTTGTTATGACGAAATATCTTTGCACCCGGATAAAATGGCTTCACGGGCCAGATTAAATGGCTTAGCAAGCCAAATTTGACCCAGTGGGCCATAGTTTGGAGACCCCTGGTGTAGATCAATCCATGTTTGGTGACAACCATGGAAATGGAAGCATTTTTGTACCTTGCAGTTCTAGAATTCTCCATATTTAGCATCAAACCACCAGATACCAGCAGTGCCAGGTAGCAAGCATGTTAGCAGAAGTAGAATCAGGTGGTAAATTTGTGGATATTTATTTGATGCAGATAATCGCATGTTCTGGTTAAACGTATAAAAAAGCCTTGCAAATGGTCTATGTCATTAACCAGATTCATCTGTATATTGTACATATAGTAGATGCAGGACAAAAGAAATCTAAAGATACTCTGCATAGTGCATATCAATAAAAATCAGCAGGCAAATCAATGTTGTGCCACATAGCCATTCCACAGCATCATGCAGACAATCAAGATTGTGTAGAAGCAAGTTTATCTTTAAACTGCTTTTTGAATGCAAATGGATCCTTGTGGGTCCTAAATTTTTGGGCCAAAGTGCTTTAAAGACTTTCACCTCTTGTTGAAGCTTAGTTGCCAAAGCTTAGAGCACCATGGATTGCTTCAGAGTGGACCTGACTTACAAAAGTTAATAATTTGGTCCAAATTACCAGGTCAACTCCAGCAAAAACTATGCATAAAGTGGCCTATTTCGAGATTACATCTATCAGTAATTTTAAGGCTTAACCTTTTGTGCAGAGGAGAGGTTCATACAGTTTTTCCAGCTCCATTGCAGACACCAATTGGTTCTCCATCCCTGTACACCAACACTATGTTAATGCAGTATCTTATGAAACATTTCAACACTGCAGGAGTTTTCTTTCAAGGTTGTATATGTGGTCTGCCTAATAAGAGACTATGATCCATATACACTCTGAGATGGTTGGTGTAAGTTGTGTTGTTTATCTTGCGGTGATTAATTTTAACACATTGCGTGTAACTTTGTCTGGCACGCCTCGTTTTGCTGCATGTGAGGGGAGTGTCTCACCTGAAGCTGCTTTGTGGCTTTAGGTTTTTCTAATGATATCATTTATCATGTTGTTTTTGTACTTCTATACTATGATAAAAGCTATTTTGTACCACCTCCTGTGATGTCATTTGCCAATTCTGCAACATACTCAGCACTCATTCTATTCATTTTGGAACCTAGAAAACAACTGTATTTGCCTGAAATATACAACAAAACAAATGTAACTGCAAAACAGGCATTCTAGAAATCAATGTAAAACATGGTCAACAGCGCATGATGGAAATATGGTAAACAGCATGTAATTGTGTGAACTTCTGCACTTTTCTCATCATACTCTGAGTCGTGCGAACCTTGTTGACCAAGAAAAAAATAATCACAAGTTCCCGAGACCAATCATGAAGCGTCTGTGTGATCAATTTCAGCAGTAGTTAAATACTTCTGATCGCATTTCTAAAGTTTATTCTGCAGCATTGGGTAAAGACCCAATGCACACAGGTGACATTTACGGATCGTGATGAGAATTGGCTGTTTATAGCACGTGATGGGTCAACTTAAAAATATCACAAGATGAGCTTAGTTTATTGTTGGTGGTAATTTAAAAACAACTCATTATGTGGTATCCATTTATCAACTTCTTGCAGATCACTGTTAACTCTTATTTTGAAAGTTGACAGAGTCAACACAAGCTTTGTTCAGCAATGTATCATCAGTAAGAAACATAAAAGGTAAGTTTGATCTTTAGGTAAGTCATTCATGTACAAAGCAAAGAACAGGAGATCTGGAGTCTCCCATCTCCAAAATAATTAACCTAAACCCCACTAAAGTATGCTGCTGTCTGTCTTGCAGATAGCTAGAAAGAAGGTTGTGGGGTAAACCTCCAGTCCAACAAAAAAAAAAGTTTCCACAGAAGTGTATCATGGTCTAAAGCAGGGGTGTACAACCTTTTGCTATTGCCGGCCGCATTACTTTTATCTATATGAAATACAGCTGCCAATGAGTTGGAGTTATATTTATGAGATACAACATATTCGAACATAACTTCCGTATTCATTCTATAACTCTTTGTGGCATCACCATCCAGATTGTTATGCATCGTGTCAACTGATTTTCTTGCCTTGCATTTGTTTTGCTTCAATATACGCCAGCACAGCCGCCAAATCTTATATTTTAAATTGCATGTTGATGGCCACAAATTTCATTGTTGAAGGCTGCATGAGGCTGTACGGCCGCAGGTTGTGCACCGTTGATGTAGAGTATCTAAGGCAGTGGTTTTCAACATTTCATGGTTTGTGGCCCTCTTCAACTGATGTGATTAACATTGTTACACTTGGGTTTTGCAATATCATGGCACAGCTATTTACTAAAAACCTGCTCATGGCCCCCAGAAAACTACTCCCTGGCCCCCTTTGGGAGCCACGGGCCCTGGTTGAGAAACCATGATCTAAGGCCTTATAAAAATCACAGAAAACAGCAAAAGTGTTAATTTTGTTTTCTTATTTTGCAAAGAGATTTGCATATGTCATATAGAAAAAGTTAAGTTTATCTGCAAAAGTAATTGTTGAGTTTCAGCAAAATATACTGCATTAAGTAGGCACCTGCAAAAGCTACTAGAAAACAACCAGCTTTTGTGAAAATTTAAATTCTTGAAATAAAGTACAGTTTTGTAACACTAATTACAAAACTTTCCATGAATGGCAGTAATCTTTATAGTATGCAACATTTTTGCTAAGGTTATGAAGTCAGTTATTTTAATGTTTATTGTTCCAAAATTGTGACTTCTTAAATTGTAATTTTGCTAGACACGTTGAGTGTTGGCTGATGTAAATCTACATCCAAGGTATGCTGTCTACTGTTCTCGGCATACGCAAATGTATGTTTTTGCAATCCAAAGTTCCTGCCAACATTAATTTATGTTTGTTTTTTAATTTACATTCTGGGAATGGTTTAACATTGTGGTACTAGACTGAATTTGAACAACTTGGAATGAGAAGCCAAACTCTCTGGTTCAGAGGCTGTTTGAAAGCATGGTTCTCTTGAGTTGGTCTACCTAGGCGGGACTAGGTCCACTGGACCAGGATTGTGATTTCGTGCAATGGAAGTGCTTTGATATGCTCCCAGATGCTAAAGAATGTATTGCAAATGTAAGTATATTTAGGCATGTTAATAAAGTCTAATGGCTTAATGCCAGTGTCAGCTGCTTTTTGAAGTGAAACTTTGCAAAAAAGTGGCTCCAGTGGACCCAGGCTTGTTGCAGTGGTATGTAGCCTAAAATAGTTTGGAAATGATTTGATATGCTAGCAATTGATAAGTGCAAAGGCAACTAAAAGTTTGCCAGGTTCACCATTTTAGCCTAAAGCTGGAAAACACCTAGCAGTATCTACCTTCTGAGATTTCAGTTTTCCACATATCATGGAGTAACTGTCAATATTGGTATGGGTAAACCACTTGGTAGCCATAGCCAATGTGTTAAAGGTTGTTTTGTAGGCACGAATTAAATTTTCTTGTTCTGCTTAAGTTTTCTTTCACACGTTACAGCAATGGCTGCATTCACACATGCGTGATGTTTAAGTGATAATTGTTTTTACTTGTTTTTTTGAAGTCAAAATGATATTAACACTTATAGTCATATACACATGTAAAGTTAATTCCACCATAGATATTGTTTAGAACTACAGAAATTTTATTTTTAATAACAGTCTCAACAAAAGTGGCTCAATGTTTGGTTACAAAGTGCTTTATTTTTAATTTTAAAAATGAATTATAATGCCATCCATCTCACTGGCTCGAATCATGATCATTGCTATTAAAAATAGTATAGTTCCAATGTCATCTAGGTTGTTGTGTGTTTTGCTAAGTAAGGAATTTGATTGCTTTGTCAAACAATTTTCTTTGTTCAGAGTAAAAACGCAAAAATACCCATGTTGTATTGTCCACATTAGTGCTCAACATTGCTGTATGAATAAATCTGTTAGATTTTGTTCATGCATCCTTTCTGGACTAGTCTGCAGATATAAGATGACAGCAAAAATCATTTTGCAATAAGAGCTTTAAAAATATTGCTTTTCTTTGATAAAAAATGTACTGATTTTGCTTTTTATGTAGAGCTTCTCTTTATGACTTTGCTTGCTACTAGAAGCAAATTTTTGTCAAAATGATTTGTAGGAATTTGTACATACTTCGTACTCCCAGTTTTATGACTTACATGAGTTGCAAATATAAACAACATTTCCTTAAAAGATTGTAAACATTACTTTATTAAAAAACTGTGTGTTGTGAAGTCTTTCTTAAGTGTTGTGTTGCTTTTTCTATTTTCTCAGAAACAAAAAATGTGAAATACGTGGATTTGAATGAAATCTGCCGTATGTTCTTTTTTTATAGATTCATTCCAAGGTATCTAAATTTTTTTAATGCGGAGGTAATGCCAAAGTGTCTGATTTGCCAAAATTGATCATCTACTCTGAGATATGCAGGAATTTCTGTTTTTGCTGGTTATTGGGTAAACGTCGATTCTTGTGAAAAATATAAGCTACAAGCTATGGCTGTAGTAATTGGATCTTGCACAGTTGTGTATAGATCATCAATCAGAGTAATGGAGAAGCTAAGATCATAACTAGAGTTTAAAGACACCAGTTATTGAACAAGTTGTCTAAAGTGTATCGATTATTTTTTTTAGAATATGCTTTGTCCACATTTCTGTGCTGTTGCGTACCTCTGGAAAAGCTTTTTGGATGTTTAAAATATTCAGGGGAGAAATATGTGCATAATAGGGATGGTGATTCTGACTGAAAGTTTAAGTTCAATAACAACAGATACATTTTCTTTAGAGATCTTGTATGCTTAAAACACTCGTATGTTGAATTTGTTTTTATTCAATAAGTTATGAGCATTAAACCAGTTACATTTCATGTGGTCACTCATACCAGAAAGGGCAAGGAACAGAATGGTGTTGCTGTACCAGTGGTTTGCCATCTCAAAAGCTTTCATTTTAAAAGTAGCTGTATGGTCCACAGTGCATAGTAAGCAGAAATGGATACCTGTGACATCCTAACGGTGACTGCTAAGTGACTATGTGCCAGGTAGCACATTGCGCAAATACTCTGATACCTTAATTACCTCGACTCCACAAAGATGACACAATAAAATACATCAGCAAAATAAAAAAATGCTTATAGATTTGACTACGTTGTCTTTGTGGAGATTATTTACTTGAAAACAGATAAGTGCAAGTCTGAATCATCGCGAAGTCATTAAGCAAAGCCTAATTGGCTGATTTCTCTGAAGTTTGCAGCAAACCAAGAGCTTTTAGTTTGTACCTTAATTGTGTCATTTTATTTTTGCCAACTTGGTTATTTCCTAAAATAGAGTCTATAGTTTTAGCAATGCAAAGTATACAGTAGACTACTTTTTGAAACTGTTATGGCAGAGGGCTTTATGTTTCTCAGCTGAGTCAGGTCATCCTAAAATGATTTTGTTATGTGTGTGCTTATCACCCCTGCTGTGTTCATATGGTTAGTCACTGCTACCATGCACACTTACCGTTTTCTACAGTTCTGGCTTTCAGAGCACTGGATGTTTTAAAGGCTTTTATGATTATGATGGTCATGCAATTTTTTTAGTACCACCTGAGAATATTGAAAGTATCACATGTGAAAGGTCTATCATCAAAGATGAACACATTTGTTACAGGTACATATTTGAGCTATTTGAAACAACACGATTCACTCTTAACACTTTTAGAGCCGCCTGGTTTTGGCGATTTTCGCACAAAAAAAACAGCAGTTTTCGGTTGCCTTACCAATGCCCTAGCTCCTCCGCCCATTGCGCTAGAGAGCTGTTCAGCGGCTCAAACGGATCGGCCAGTCTAGTAGATTGTACTCGAAGCATTTTTTTTGTGAGTGACGTCATAAGTGGAGGACTTTTTGGCCACCTTGGCTCACTTTGCCTGGCCCAGTGTGCCAACCGTTAGGTGGTAGTATTTCGCTGAAATTTTTATTGGAAACTAGGCTATAATCTGAGTCTTTTGATACTTTGGATGACCTGCTGGGGTTTTGGGTTCAAAAGTTATGATGTAAGTCAGTAAAGATATTTGACTGATTAGATAATTAATTAATTTGTTTATTTTAAATCATAAATTTCGAACCAAAAACGCTAGAAAGTCGATCAAAGACTCAAAAGACTCGGACTCGAGCCTAGTTTCCAATGAAAACTTCAGCGAAACACTTTGGCCTAGCGGTTGAGCCCTAGGCCAGGCAACATGAGCCAAAATGATCCTAAAACTACTTCACTTATGATGTCAGTCACAAAATATCCGCATCCCCCAACCAAAAAATTGTTTTTCGAGTGCAATCTACTAGACTGGCCGATCCGTTTGAGCCCTTGAACAGCTCTCTAGCGCAATCGGCGGAGGAGCTAAGGCGTTGGTAAGGCAACCAAAAACTGCTGTTTTTTAGGCCGAAATCGAAGTACGAATATACCGTAGGCCGGCTCTCAACGTGTTAAGTGAGTTCATACATCCTTAGGCTTGATTAATTTTCTTTCTGTTTGAAATTCTGGTTGATTTTACATTTGTTTAAGTTGTGGTTTTTCAAATGGATGAGTGGTTGCCGTATGCAGTATGCTCATATGCATTACATGTGCATTACTGGAGTCCATACTTGCATGACTTCTGACCTTGTCCTGAAGTATAGCTGGCGTACGAATATATCGTACCTAGATTTTGGCCTAAAACCAGCAGTTGCCAGTTGCCTTACCAACGCCATAGTTTCTCCGCCGATTGCGCTAGAGAGCTGTTCAAGGGTTCAGACGGATCAGACAGTCTTCTACTTTGCACTCGAAAAAATTTTTTGGTTGGGGGTTGCGGATTTTTTGTGAGTGATGTCATAAGTGAAGTAGTTTTTGGGCCATTTTGGCTCATGCTACCTGGCCTAGGACCCAACCGCTAGGCCAAAGTATTTTGCTGGAGTTTTCATTGGAAACTAGGCTCGAGTCCGAATCTTTTGAGCCTTTGATCAACTTTCTAGCATTTCTTGTTCGGAAGTTATATAAAATAAACAAATTAATCGATTATCTAATTAACTACTTAGTCAAAAATGTTTACTAACTGAGATCATAACTTTTGAACCCGAAACCCCAGCAGGTCATCCAAAGTATCAAAAGACTTGGATTGTAGCCTAGTTTCCGGTAAAAACTTCAGCGAAATACTACCATCTAGTTTTCTGCACCCTCTGATAGTTCAATAGGCTCTGTGTCAAGAAGGTGTGGCTAGGCTAGGTGACAAATCAAAGCTCTAGGCTTTCTATAGGCTTTTGAGGAATCAGTCAACTTGGTTCTGCTTTCATGTTTTTGCAATGATTCAAACTTGCGCATATCTGTATTCAAATAACTTCACACCACAGGTGGAAGAAGCAAGGAATCAACCGCAAATTTTAATAGGAAATCGATTTCATGTAACACCATGCATTATCAGTCCTGTCATCTGCAAGCAATGCTAACAGGCAGGGCTGCAGAAAGTGTGGAAATAGGGAAGGAGCTTCCTGGGAAAAGGTACAGGCTCGTGGGAAATTAATCAGCTGCAAGTCAAGTAAAATCAAATAATACGCCAAGAATTGCAAGAAAACCAAAAAACGGATTGTGCAAATTTTTTCGCTCAGTCACGGAGGTCTAATACCTGGCCTTGTGATGCAACAATTACTCCTACCTAACAATGGTGATCTCGTGCAGTTCCTGGTCGCGTGCAGGATTGCCAATTTGGCAATTTTGAAGCCAAATTTTGAAATAGCCTTTTTTTGACGCACTTGGCTTTTTTTTTAAATCAAAAATACCAATCAAAATCTGGCTTCTTTTTTATTTTTTTTCAGTCTGCAAAGCTTGGTTCTGGAAAAACATTGTCTGAGCTGCATATTCATTACAAATCTCTTTTGACGGGAGTCTATGACCATGCAGGGTGCAAAGAATATTGCAGAGATTTTACTGTTGCCCTAAAAATTTTCGACATAAAAAACAACTGTACGACAGTGTATTTACGGTGAAAGAAAATGCTTCTAAAAATTGGAATTGCATTTTATCGATGTTTCTGATGAGCTTTAATACCTATTTTTTTGTTTGGTTATGCATGTTTATGTGTAGCCAATATGTCTTAGGACTGGTATCTGCTTTCTTTTGGCTTGTTTTGGGACAAGGTCTGGCTTTTTTGGTGAACCTGACCGCGTGTCGTAGACTCGTAATGGTGGCGGAAAGCTGTTAGTTATAATATTGTTTGTTATGATGACACATGTAGTCAGAGGACATTGAGGCCAACACGTCCTTAAAACTGCGTGCGTTTATGCAAGCGAACTTCATTGCGTTAGATAGCAGAGTGGATGGTGGCACGAGCATCAGCTGGAAGCTTTTGAATACATTCAGATTGTTAGTACTTGTCTGTACGACTGCTTTAGTTAGTGGTTGGCTTACTGGGTTACTAATCAAAATGGTATTGCTTTCCGAATGCTGAACTCGCGCCCAAACCGGCGTCCAGTCACAGCAAGCTCACTACGGTAACTACGCACTCGCTCCTAAAAAATGAGTGCATAGATCAACTTCGCCACCACCGAACTAGCCGCAACAATCAACGCTGGAAACACGACACCATTCTGGAATGGCATTACACTTATAGCTAGAGCTTAATTTTTTTGAATCAGCATAAAATTGCTACAGCATGACAGGATGCCAATACTAAAACTAGCACTTTTCAACCAGGATTTTTTTGTGTTTGTTCCAGAAAATTGGTTAGTTATTTATTACGAACGTTCAGTCACAGACAGTCGACACTAATTCTTAAAGCTGACTTTTGCATCTTTGGCTTTGTGTATGATGAAGCAATAAGTATAATTCAGTGTAGGCAGCACAAAAATCCCAATAATTAGGGTGCAGTGTTTGCTAAAGACAACGCTACAGACCTGTTGCAGAAAGTAACACAATATGCAAAAAAGCTTTAACGTGATCAAGTTTATAGCAAACATGTTCAACTCTTGCCCAAACTAGCATCCACTCACAAGCTCACCCTGGCACCCAAAAAAATGCACACGTAGGATGTCCACTCAAAAGAAACTTTTAACACCATCTGAATATCATTCTACGGAACTGATTTCACCACCACCAAACTGGGCACAACAATCAACGTTTGAAACAAGACGCCACAATCACTTCAAATGCTGCACCACTAGCAAATTAAAACCACTTTTCTGAATATCGCATGCAGCTCCCAAACACCTTTTGTGCGGCTCTCAGCAGTCTTTCAATAAAACCAGTAGCATAACCAGCCCAAAAATTTGGGGGGAACGAAAAAAATTGGGAGTCCAAACTGTTAACACTATTTGGTTTGGGATACCGCCTCTCAAAGCACAAAATGACTATATGTTCTGAAAGTTAACGAGATAATGGCCCCATAGGTCCCCTCTGGCTACGCCTATGAATAAAACCTCTAATACTGTGTAACAGACTTCGTTCTGCAATAAAACAAAACATGTGAATTGACTTGCGTTAAAATTTTTTGTGCAACTCTCTCACAAAATCATAGGTCTGGATTTGTCTCCCTTCAGCAAAGGTTGAGAACCACTGGTTTATACTGTGCATGAGACACAGACATGCTGTGATTATGCGACTTGAGAGTAGGAATTCCTCAACCCTGCTGTGCGAGTAACGTACAATCTTGCCGTAACACAAGCGTCAGAATTTATTAAAATTTATTATCCATAGGATATCTTTAGTTTGGTGTCTAGAAGTCTCTCAAGGGTCTACAAACTACGATTTGGTTGGTCCCTAGAAACCGTGTTACAGTTTTCCAAATGCCGGCGATTGTTGCGAAGCTTCATGTAAGCAGTCCATATTACTTAAATAAATTATATAAAACTCTAATGTAGTAAAAAAATATTTGTAAATTGAATAGTGCCCACAAAATACAAATTTTAGAAGCGCGTTAAGCATGGATTAGGTGCGGGAATTTGTCACTTCGCGGTGAAGATTTGCCGCTTCCATCAGTTTTGCACTCCTTCAGTATCTCGTTTTTGCATACCAAGCGGTAGCGTAGTACACTGCGGCGATGCAACTGTTTACACGTTAAATGTGAACCGATGCTAGTAGGCTGAATCAATCCAGGTTGATCTATGTGAAAAGGCTAAAGCAAGGTCAGATAAAGTAAATAACCTCAAGACTGCAATGAAAAACCATACAACCCCAACTGTGTCAAACAAAACAAGAAAATATGTCTTGCTCAACTACATGCATACACTAAGGTTTCAAAATTTCCTGCAATAATAACAAGAACTTGATAAATCCCAATGCCAGCTAACGATTATTAACACCATAGAGAATGTCACTTTCAGATAAATGAAACTTATGACAGCACGATGTTTCTGAAATAGCTTGAAACAATATGCAGTATGATTCAGAATAACTGTGCAGTGCGTGAACTGAATGTGCATTTTGTCTTTACGGCAATCAAGACTCTGCAGGCACGATTGAAATGCTGTGACCTACAAGAACGGAAACATCCGCACAGTAGCTGCAAAAATTAAAACACATCAACACTCAGCAGAAGGGAAACAAAAAAAATTTTTTGTCTTACACATGGGAGAATCATATTTTGAATATTTGTTGGTGCGTTTAGTTTGTGATACCGTTTATTTGCACAGATATCCAAGGAAAGTGAATGAGATTGTTCAACAAGAGTAATGATGTAAGCTTCATGTATCGGTGGTTGATTTGCGTTACCATGGAACTCTGAGAAGTGCCACGACAAGGCCACTTTGTCTTTGTTAATTTCATCAATATCACAATTGGGCCTATTCCACTTAGGAGCTGTTTGCAAACAAACTTGAACAGCTGTTTCTAAGTGGCATAAAATGTATTTTCTTTGTTACTGTTGCAACCTCTTGGTCAGTGTGGCATTTGATGTGTGCAAAGAATAGCACCGATATATATGTGGCACAAACAAGTAATAACAGACTGAGCATGCCATTTTATTCCTACTGATACTCATGGTGAACAGTTGAATATGATTACCATGGTGAGCAAAGTGTGATCATGGCATGTGATCTCTGTTGTTGCTTGCTGCAACAGTGTGAAGCTTTGTGTGCGTGCCGCTCGTGCTTTTCGATTGCAACAAAGTAGTACTGTGACCAGGATGCAAAGGCAATGCCAGGTGCAACCTTCACAGAAAATGTGCAATCAGTGCAGTTTGTTGTAAAGAGGAGGGGATGTTGTTGCAACCTCTCAGCCAGTGTTGAATGTGATCATTAGCAGAAGCAAAGAGTGATCACAACCTGTGATCTCTAATGTTGCTTGCTGCCACATTGTGAAGCTTTGCGTGCTCGCCGCTAGTGTTTTCTGATCACAACATTAATAATTTTTTGCTAGGCAATGAATTGGGATATTATATATGCAGATCATTTCACTCATCTTTATACTTTTATAAATAGAAAATGTATTCTACCTAACTGGTTTTACACAATGGAATTGAAACTTAAAATTTGAACTAGAACATGTTTTATGCACTCGGGTTGTAAGTACAGAAGTTCTTAGATATTTCTCCCACTCTTCATAGATAATCATATAAAGTGTATTGCTGCCCTGCTAAAAGTGCTTGCAAGATGTTTATTGAAATTTTGTGCATTCGATCTTAATATATATAATTTTCCAGCAAAGTTTTTTCATGCATCCCATGTAATTAGGCATTTCATAGAAAATTAAGTTTAGGTTTGTTGTATATGAAAATAAAAATAAATGTTACTGTACTTGGCTGGTTTGCACAAAGCTCTTACAGTAGTGTGTGATGAGTATGTAGATGCAGCGTTTCATAAAGATTTGAGGGGTCACAGTCACCTAGTACATCCTAATAAAGGTTGTGGATCCTTCAAGAAGAAACTTGCAATAAATTTTTGTAATTAGATCTTAATCATTATCGTAGTAGTTGAACTTTCTGCAAAGCCTATCAACCCTTGCAAAGTGTAAAAGCAAAGCGTATTACCTCTTAAATCACATTTACCAACACTGCGATTTGGAGCTTATTATATAGACTTGTTAGGACCTGGCTTTAATTTGCAGTTTAATCTAGGTTTTTCACATAACCATACTTATCAGGCAGCAGTCTACAAAACAAACATCAGCTAATTGTAGTCCAACATAACAGAAACCATAAATCTATCATGATGCAGAAAGTTGGATATCTGGCGCACTGCTTTTTGCTGCGATGGTGACTGTTCAGTACAGTGCACTTTCATTTGACCTCCCTCACCAAGGTCCCTGTTGGGTAAAGTTCAATTTGTCTACATGTGTGTTTGTTTGCTTATCATTGGATCTATTCTGACATGTTAACACAATTTCTCTTTTGTTATACATTTGCAAGGGTCAAACAATCTTTTTTCTGTAAGGCACAGGTTGCATCTCCATGAGCCACATTTGTACTTTCTTGCAAATAGATCATTCTACAATCTTCAAATTGCACAGATGGCAGAAGCAACTGACCTGACACTGAGTCATTTGTAGCAGGGGCACAAAAGAATTCAGTTAGGTGGCATGCCTAGTCACTTCAACATTTGTGACTTTGAGAAATATGACTGACTTAACAGATTCATGTGGAGCATCGGCAAGAATCTCTCAACTGCTAATTTGTAATTAACGATCACTTCTCTGTGCAAAGTTATCATTGCAGTTCCAGTCAACTTTCCAGCCTCTCACTTATTGGTGCATTTCATATTTTGATTCCATAATTTGGATTTGGACAAGTTCTGAAGGATCCATTATTGTGAAACAAGCTTCCCTATTTCCAACTGTTGTACTACTGCTATTTTTTGGTTTGTTGCAGTACTCCTTTTGATTGTGGCTAATTGTGCTGTGGTTTGCAGTTATGTTTTTTTCCTGAGTAATGCAGATAATTTTGTTTGTAAATTCCTTGTGTATCTGTAATCTTGTAAGTTACGTGTAATATAAAATCGAGGGACTGGCATTGGATTACTTGTCAGATGCTCATTAAAGTTTGGTGTGTTTTTAATTTTCTGGTATATTGTGGCTTGACCCTTTAACGACCGCACGCGCCAACATACTGGCACGCCCTTTTTTGGCCATAAATCGCCAGCCGCTAGAGCTAGAGAGCTGTTCAAACCCTCTACGGATTCAGCAAGTCTTCTAGTTGACATCAAAAAAAACATTTTTCGTTTTGGGTTTGTTTTCTGGGGGGAACGTAACAAGTAGGTTTTTTTTGCGTTATTTTGGCCATCCTTGCCTGGCCCTGGGCGCTGTCCCAATGGGCCATTTTTTGGACTCAAAGTTTAGTTAAACTAGGTCAAAATCTGCGTCTATAGAGCCTCTGATTGACTTCCTAGCATATCAGGAGCGAGAATGGTTTATAAACCAAAAAGTAACCAATATTTTAAAACCAAAAAAGCCACTGTGAGGGGCATTTCTCCCCAGGCAATAACTCGCCGTCAGATTGAGCTAGAGAGCTATTCAAACCCTGTAAAGACTCGTGAAGGTATGTAGTTTGCAATAAAAAAAAAGCTTTTCAGTTTAGGACGTCTGTTTTTTTTTAAATGCTTTTATGATGATAGGACGTTTATGTTATTTTTTGCTGACGTCAGCATTTTTGCCCGACCTCCCTTTAAGACCCGCAGGAGCCATTTAAATGACATTAATTTCTTTTAGTTTAGCTGTTTTTTGGTTACATTTCGGGACTTTGAAGGGTCCGAATGGGTTTTTAGCGTTCCTGGTTCTAAGATTAGGGCCAAAAACATTAAAATTAATTAGGGAAATCCCCCAAAAGTATTGAGAAAGTCCCTTACCAATTAGCTGTTTTTTGGCCTAACTTTTAAACCACAAACGCTAGAAACTCAATCGAGGGCTCCAAAAATGCATATTCTTGCCTAGAATCCTAAAATACTGCGAGCCAAAACATTGGCGCGTGGGATCGGATGATGACATCATATAATTCACAAAAAAACATGCCCCTGTCATGATCCCATTGGCCCAAAACCCCCAACCGAATTAAATAAATTTTTTCTTAAATCTAAACTACACGACGTCACTAGTCATTACAGGGTTTGAACAGCTCTCTAGCTCAATCTGCTGCCGAGTTATGCCTGGCCAAAGCTTGCCCTGAAAGGGCAAATTATGCCTTTTCTGAAAAGTTTTGAATTAGGCCAAAAACTTTGTTTTTGACCCATAATTTTGGCTACATATATGTTAGCAAGTTAATCAAGGGCTCTATAGACGCAGATTTTGACCTAGGTTTCAACAAAACTTTGAGCCAATAGAATGGGTCAATGGGTTAGGGCCAGTGCTGGCCGAAGGTGACCAAAATTTCCAAAACATGCCCTCATTGTGATGTCACCTCCAGAAAACCCCCACTGAAAACGAAAAACTTTTTTTTTTCGATGTCAACTAGAAGACTTGCTGAATCCGTAGAGGGTTTGAACAGGTCTTTAGCTCTAGCGGCTGGCGATTTGTTGCCAAAAAAGGGCCGGCCAATCGGGGTTGTTAAAGAGTTGAAAAGTAGAAATGCTTAAGGTTATTCTTTTGTTGTTTCTACTTTTATTAATTTTTAGTGTTTGCCTCAGGTTCTAGCTCCATATCACATGAGCTGTGGTAGTAAACAAGAATTTCGAAAAATGTACACTCTTGAACAGCAAAAAGAAGGCAAGCATGTAAGCACTACACGTATGCAATACTGGAAGAGATAGACACAGAAAGAGTGTATGGTGGTAATGTTTGCTTGTCATGGGCTTTTCTGGGTTGAAAAAGTTGTACTGTGTGCCACTGCTTTTATGAAGGGTTATTTTAACTTGGTCAGTTTTGTGGTTTCCCAAAACAGTTCTTGTATTTGATAGGTATTTGGAGGTTTTCAGCCAAAAACTGTTACATTGTTCTGCAAGTTGCTTAGGCAGCACAAGCTGGTAGTAAATGTTATTGAATTTGTGTAATATGTGCCAGCTGTCTGTTAAAACCAGAGCAGAATTTCACCTTCACTTATTCAAAATTTGAATCGTGTAAAGTGCATTTTCAACAGTTTATAAAAACGCCATTTATGCTTGAATTTTTGGAATTACCTGCTACCATTCAATCTTCTAGCATTTTAATGTTGTTGAGACCTGCTTTGTGTGATAGAGAATGCAGATTAATGTGATTACTCGATTTACCAAGCTTTTATGCATTAAACAGAATATGCAATTATTTGAAATTAGTATAAATGGTACACTATGTTAGCCAAAGTGCTTACTTGCACTTCCTCAGCTAAAGTTAACACTTTGAGAGATGGCGTACGATATATCCGTACTTCGATTTCGGCCTACAAAACAGCAGTTTTCGGTTGCCTTACCAATGCCCTAGCTCCTCCGCCGATTGCGCTAGAGAGCTGTTCAATGGCTCAAACGGATCGGCCAGTCTAGTAGATTGCACTCAAAAAATTTTTTTGGCTGGGGTGTGCGGTTTTTTTGTGACTGACGTCATAAGTGAAGTAGTTTTAGGGTCATTTTAGCTCATGTTACCTGGCCTAGGGCCAACCGCTAGGCCAAAGTGTTTCGCTGAAGTTTTCATTGGAAACTAGGCTCCAGTCTGAGTCTTTTGAGTCTTTTATTGACTTTCTAGCATTTCTGGTTCAAAAGTTATGATCTAAAATAAACAAATTAATTAATTATCTAACTAGCTAATTAGTCAAATATTTGTACTAACTTACATCACCACTTTTGAACCACCACTAGTTTCCAGTAAAAACTTCAGCGAAATACTACCACCTAACGGTTGGCGCCCAGGGTCAGGCGAAGTGGGCCAAGGTGGCCTAAAAGTCCTCCACTTCTGACGTCACTCAAAAAAAACCACACCCCCCAAGCAAAAAAATTTTTTCGCGTGCAGACCAGAAGACTTGCCGCATCTTTTCAGACTTTTACCGGGTGTGTAGAGCATACCAGACCAGAGAAATTCCCGCGCAAAGCCACATGGGTTTAGGCGTTTTTTTTCCTCGAAAATCCCCGAATCCTAGCAGACGCCAAAGTGTTGAGTGGGAATGAGGCTAATCTCCAGCAACAAAAATGCTTTCATCCACTGTAGGCAAGTTAAGTTTGTCTTAAGACAGATGCTGTAACATGTTACCCTCAATGCATTCTGTAGGAAAGTTTATTGTTTCAACTTCCTTTTCTTGCAAACTAATGATTATTAAATTAATGCAGTTAACAGCTGGGCTGTACTTTGCACGTGCTTATCCTTTTCATATATACATCATGTTAGCACAAGTACAGCACATCTATAATTTTTTGAAACAATTACCACAAAGGCTTTGTTGTCAATGCAGGCATGTGATCACGCCACATGTCATCAGGTTTTCAAAATGAAAGTGGGTTCAGAACACTTCTGTCTTTGAAGAAATAGCAGCTTCACTGAAATAGCAGCTTCACTTCTCATTCAATCTATGCATCATACCTTTTAACACTTTGAGAGCCAGAGTGCAATATATTTGTACTTTGAAATCGGCCTAAAATCAGAAGTTGTCAGTTGCCTTACCAACGCCATAGTTTCTCCGCCGATTGTACTAGAGAGCTGTTCAAGGGCTCAAATTTATCGGCCGGTCTTCTAGCGTGCACTCGAAAAAAATTTTTGGTTGGGGGTTGTGGATTTTTTGTGAGTGATGTCATAAGTGAAGTAGTTTTTGGGCCATTTTGGCTCATGTTACCTGGCCTAGGGCCCAACTGCTAGGTCAAAGTATTTCGCTGAAGTTTTGATTGGAAACTAGTCTCAAGTCCCAAGTCTTTTCAGCCTTTGATCGACTTTCTAGCGTTTCTGGTTCAAAAGTTATATAAAATAAACAAATTAATTTATTATCTAATTAGTCAAATATTTTTATTACTTTAGATCATAACTTTTGAACTCGAAACCCCAGCAGGTCATCCAAATATCAAAAGACTCGGATTGTAGCCTAGTTTCCAATAAAAACTTCAGCGAAATACTACCATCTAGCGGTTTGGGCCCAGAGCAAGGCGAAGTTGGTCAATGTGGCTTAAGAGTCCTCCACTCATGACGTCACTCACAAAAAACCGCACCCCCCAACCAAAAATATTTTTTTGAATGCAAACTACAAGACTTGCCGAGTCTTTTGAGCTTCTGACTGGGTTTGTAGCATTTGCTGGACTGGAGAAATTCTCGCGCAAAGCCACATGCGGTTCAGCTGTTTTTTGCGAACCGCTTGAATTAAGCGGTGCGTAAGTGTTAAGGAAAACCTTGTAGTTGATAGTTGCAAATCATTTAAACTCTGTTCAATTAACCGTTATGTGATTAGCTAGAGTATTTTCTTAACAAATGGCAGGCTATGGTTTGAGGTTTACCAACCTTATATGCAGGGCTAGTTCTAGGTGATTTGGGGCCTCGAATAAACAATATATTGTATTTAGCACACAATATTTATGTAAACAGAAATGTCAATTTATTTTAACACCTTGCTGCCGGTATACAGTACAAATATATCATACCTAGAAATCCCGCATGAGCTGTTATTTTTGCACTGCTTTGCAACTTCACAGCTTGCCAGTCAATTGTGCTAGAGAGCTGTTGAAACCCTCAAAAGACTCGGCAAGTCTTTGAGTTTGCACTGAAAAAAAATTCTAATTTTAGGTTTTGTATTTTGTGAATGACATCATAAGTGGAGTAGGTTTAGGCCACTTTGGCCCACTTCATCGACCCTGGGCCCAAACTGCTAGTTGGAAGTGTTTTGCTCAATGTTTTTAGTGGAAACTAGGTTGAAATCTTAGTCTTCAAAAGTTGTTCCCAAAAACCCAGAAATTTGGCAAAAAATGTATTTAGTTTTTTATGAAATTTATGTTTTTTTGGTCATAATTTTTTAACCCAAGACCTTAGAAAGTCAATCAAGGGCTCAAAAGACTCAGATTTTAGCCTAGTTTCCACTGAAAACATAGCAAAATAATTCCATCTAGTAGTTTGGACCCAGATCCCAATGACCTCAGCCAAAAAGGCCTAACCCTACTACACTTACAACATCACCCACAAAAAAGCCAAAACCCAAAACCAATAGTTTTTGTTTCGGTGCAGACTTGAAGACTTGCCAAGTCTTGAGGGTTTGAACTGCTCTCTAGCACAATTGGCTGGCTAGTTATGGATTTACTAAGAGACACTAGAAACCTGGATGTCACCGAAAACTACCAGCAGTGAAGGTGTTAACAAACGTTTATAATAACCTGTGCTCATCAGCTGAAATAACTGCACTATCATGAAAGATACAGTGCTGGTGGTTACATAGCTGGATTGCTTATTGGTGTAAAGTGTTGCATTGTCATTGGACAATATTGATGCAAGATGCACAAGATATTACAGGTGCAGGCTACGAATGCCATTGTAACTGACTGTATACCTTGGAAACTGGCTAATGTATTCTTGTACATTGCAAGGTACTGCATAGGTCTACAACACAATTTTCCTGAATAATTTCGTACTAAACTATACTAAAAATGCCTATCAATGTGGATTCAGCAGCGTTACCTGCACAACATTCAGCTTGCCAAGCTTCGCTAACAATGAAGCTCCTTCGAGCAATGATTGGTTAACTATTGATAACAGCAAGCTAGCTATGGATCATGAGAAGATAAAATTCTTTGTGCAATTGGATAAATATGACTGTTGAAAGAGGAAATGTGTGAAATCAGTTCTGGTGTGTATACCAGTATATGCCCTAACAAAGGTCCTCAGTCAAGTTTATGGGCCCCTTTTAACCAGGGACCCATGTCAGGGATACATGGGGCCCTTCTTCCAGCTGTGTACATATTATACAGTATGCAATTAACCAGATTTATCTGTGCACTGCTTTCTATGAACTGTGGTTACCAAGTTTCTTCTATTTTTAACATCAAAGAGTCCGGATGTGTCATCGTTAGCTGAAGCATAGAAATAGTGATATTAATGGTGCAAGTGTAAAAAACAAGGATTTCTGAAAAGGTCACATATTTGAAGCAAGCAGAGGAAGATGTTGGATGAAGACACATACTGGTGAAGAATTGCATGTAAATTGTTCCGAACCAAAGGATCAACTATTTTATCAAAATACTTAGGAATAACTCAGTAAAGTTTCATATTCTGGATAGTTAGTGCTAACATGTTTTCAGTGAGTGTAGGTTGCAGTAGGTTTCTCAGAATGGTTTTGTCTGCTTTTTCTTTTCAAAACTATTATCTTTGTATGGTTCCTAGACAGGTTATTGCCTGAATAACTAATTCACCTGTCAGTCCAATGAAAATGCAGTTCAGGCATGTGCATACTCTGCAGAGTATGTGGCACACCTTTATTGACAGTGTTGCTGACAAAAGTAAAGCTACTGTCAAACTTTTTGTTGTCACAATGAAATGCGAATCTGCTAACATAATCGCAATTGTTACTGGGACGTGGTAATATTTAGAAGCATTTCCGTTATTTATGTTCTTAAAAAGTGCAGAAATGCTTAAATGAGTTGGATGACTTGAGACAAGTGAGAAAATTAAAGGTTAGTAGTTTTACATATATAAAATGTTTTGTGAAAAGAAGCAAATTTTATGCAATACACTATATGAATTGTAAGTGTCCTGCCTGTGCAAAGTCTGCTAGTTGTATGTACAGAGCTCAATTTAATTGCCAACTGTGTAGTGTGTACCCTTGTATGTTTTTACTATTTGGTATGTCTTTATTTATAGGATACCGCATTTTTCAGACCCTAAGGTGCACCGGATTATAAGGCGCAGTATCAAAAATTGAATGCTACCTGTTCTTTTTTCATACACAAGGCGCACCATATTATAAGGCACATTAAATGAAGCAAAAATTATAAGTCAAACTGTATTCAACTATTTCACAACAACTCCCGAGTACTGGAGTCACCATTGGGAGTTTTACTCTGTCATTACATACGAGGGAGTCTGATCTGTCACGCATGCCTAATCTGCTTGACACAAATAGAATAAAACAAAAGTTGTGCGCGTGCTTGATTTGGTGCCCACCAATGCAATCAGGAGCATGGCAAAGTAATGTGATCTGTGCCATGTGCTAGCTACTTTCGAAACCACATACGCTGCTCATTGCAATTGTTGTTGGTTTATTACATAACATAATTGTTTGTTTACTGAAATAATTGCAACTAGCAATTAAATAAATAGCACCATTTACCACATACAATTGGTTCTAGTTTTTAGGTGCACCGTATTATGAGGTGCACTTTTGAAGGATTTTAAGTGCACCTTATGGTCTGAAAAATACACTACTGTTTAATTTTTTTTGCATTGTCTTTGTTGCATTTTACTCCATGTTTTCAAATGATCTCCGAAGATGCACTATAAACCCTTGTAATGAAGGTGAAAAGACTGAAATTTGTGCCTGATACTGGAGAACTTTTGATAAGAAACTTTTAAATCCTACTTTGCCTTTTTTGAAATTAAAAGTTACAGGTAATTATCATATGCTTCGCAAGTCACCAACTTATAGGGAAAGAGCAGGCCTGATAGATCTCTGATCCCCTTTGGACAGAATGGTTTCCTGTCTATTTAAAATTTATGAAGAAAGTACTGAGGACTTCCAGGCATGTAGTTAGTTTCAAAAAGAATTTTGTTAACTCAATTGCTCAATTCTGATTAGAAGTACAACATTGTTGTTGCAAGTTCGTAAACAAGTATGGTTTCAAACGATATTAATCTTTATCAATGAACAATACCAAAGTAATCAATAATTAAATATTGTTCACTACAAGTTATTGGTAGTCATATATTTTGTTGTTGGTTGTTAGTTTTTTCAAAAACCTGCATTGCAAAATACGTTGAAATAAGCATGTCACACTGGTACTGCTAGCAACTTGCAAAAAGTTGTGCATATTAAATTGGAGCAAGATCAATGATAAAAGTTTTGTCCTATGCTGTTGTAGGCAGTATCTTATTAGGATTTCAGTTATTTGTGCTATATTTTCATGTTGTAGTAGATGAAACCATTAGGTGTTCAGAGGGGCAAATCAGCCTATTTCAATGTATAATTTCATATTGGCTATAAACATGGTATGTCACACATATACCCAGGCCATCAATATCTTTGCTAACAGTATACAACTTTAGGCCACTATGTACTTTTTATCCATGGAGCCCTCATTTACATAGTTTTGAAGTTATTATCAGAACCAAGTAAATCCCACAATTTTTTTGAAAAGATATCATAGATTTCTGATTTAACTACTATGATAAAGTTTGTATTCGTAAATGGTTTGAGCTACTTTCTTTTTTGAAATGTGTTTCAAAAGAGAAACGTTTTGTTGTAAAAATCAGCATTATTTTCTGTCACATAGGAAATGTAACAAAATTGAGCTCACTGGTGTTTTGGCTTTGTAAATAATGAATAACTGTAGCTGTATTCATTTTCAGTTTAATCTTGGTGTATATTGTATTCTTTGATTACTCAGAATAGAAAAACTTGCAACATGCATGAAGAATACAGATTTTAAACAAGAAGCTCTACAGTTCTATTTTCCTCTCATTGGCAAAGTCTACACTTTATGATTGGTTATCACATGGTATATGGTAAAGTGGATATAAGAAGTGTAAATTATGTCTTCATCGTTTGACATGAATTTTGGCAATGAATTTGCCATGTACTATGAACTCAATCAAAAAATTAATCATCAGATCTTTCATTACTGCCGCTGCTGCTAGAGGTAGTATCATTATTTTATTTGCCTAAGGAATTTGTAGCTGCAATGTCAGGCATTGATATTTCAAGCAATCCTAATGCTTTTTCTTGTTAACGGGAGTTGTTTTTGAAAATACAGCCCTGAGATCATATAGAGCATATCTTACGTTGGTGTTTTTACATATTAGGTTTGTGTCAGTTTGACTCAGGACCTTCATCATTGTTGTTCAGTACTTTTTTGTGATATATGACATAATCGCCAAGCATGCAACAATGGATATGTTACCTGATGTACCTGTAACTGGCCAACAAATGGTGTGAAAATATTCAGTTATGTAGAATAAGAGGTTAGTGTTGGCGTACACTGCATAGTTGAAGGCTTCAGCAACAATTTGCACCACAGGCTAGGAAATCAATATCTCTATATTTGTATGCAGTTGCAGTAGTGTTCAAGGTAATCAGCGTTGTTGTAGATAGCTAGCAAGTGTAATGGCCAGCAAGATAGTTTTAGTTATTGCCGTATGAATCTTTTAAGTTCAGATTTCAAGTTTTCAAGATGGGGTTATATCCTACAACATTAGAACTGTTGTGCAGTGACCAAAGAGCGAATTGTGTTATACATTAGCAGTGGCAATGGCACACCTATTTATGTGGCTTATTTTACAAAAGGATTAAATTTAAGCCTTATCATCTGCTGATGATCTCAACAACTAGGAGCGATTTTGAAATATACATATTAATGTTTAACGACAGAGGAAAGAGAGGATTTGCCAAGTTTACATCTAAACATGAGTATGTTTTTGTTTTTCAACTTTATTTCCATGCTAACCTGCACAAGTCTATTGCAGCTTACAAAGAAAAATTATTTAAATAACTGAAGATCAGTCTGCTATCTCATGTTGCAAATTCTTTTCAGTTACAAACTAGCAAAACTAGTGTAATGACAAAAACAAAAGCAAGTTTGCTGTATTGTGATGCAGATGTATTTTGGTTTGGCATGGCACTATGCTTGCAACCACTGCTGACTGGGTGTTTATGGAAGAGTTACTGTTTAAAATTTAAAAAAAGTTAGAATTCGTTTGGAAATTGTCCAGAAAAAGTAGTCTGCATGTATGCTTTTGTAGCTTAGTAGTAAATGTCAGTAAAAGTTCTAATAAAGGCTATCTGTCCAACGATAAATCATGTGAGATCAAGCTCACACTAAGCAGTGTTGCAAAGAACAGTTATTAAAAGCAGATAAGTTTTGAAGTTTTGAGAATTGAGTTTGTTGAAGGAACAGTAGGTGTGCCTCTGAAAATCTACATCAGAAACGAGCACAGATCCGTATTTGCTAAACGAAATGTGTATCTTCTTTATTTGCAAGAAGTACTTGAATTTTTTAATCACACAGGGGAGACGTGAAGCTGAACTGACAGCTAACGTTGTGACGAAAGAAGTTAAAGCAGCTGTATTAACAGTGCGATTTTCGCGTTCTGTACATAACCAGTAGAGAAATGGTTTTGGTCGAGGTGTTTTTGGTGAAAGCATGATTATTCCTAAAAACAACCAGAAAGTCATTGTGTCGCGCGCTCTTGCATAGGCACACGTTAATATGGTAGAAAGACTTAATTCAACGTGCGTTTTACACATGAATAGAATCACAACAGCGTATGCTCGCTGTGCTTAGCCACAAAATGACAGATTGTTGAACGTAACGTTAGTTGCTCACAGTCTAGGCATTTTCTGCACATTGTTCTTGCCAGGGAACCTTGAATACAATGTGCATTGTGATTATTTTAGGATTAGGAATAATCCACTACGGCTCCTTCAGATGTTTAGCCGCTTTGATTAGATCGGTTCCGCAAAAGAAAAACATGTGGTATGAAAAAACTCCACTGCTATTTCACTCCGAAATATTTGTGCGACTGACATTTGCACTGTTGCTGGAGTGCACAGAGCCCCAGATGGCCGACCATCGCGATGAAGGCCAAGGTCATTCAAGTGTTGCAGCAAAGAAGTTTGCGTAAGGAAAACTCCATACAGATTTTTCCCGGTACATGAGCCAATCTGCGAAAATGTGCAGAGTTCCAGTGCCACAGTACTTTCGAAATTGTATCTTTAAGCACCGGTATATGGCAATTGAATAGCGAACACACATTTGCTTGTAATATAGCGGTATTGGCAAAGAAAACACGTCGATTGTCTGATTTCATGTTTTACTACAGTTCACATTTTATTGCATTTCTAGCTGTTATAAGCGATGTACTTGCTACAGGAAACGATTGTCGTTCGTCGTTACCACCACACTTTGTGTGACATCAAAAAGCTACTGGGATCTTGTCTCTGCCTTTCGGAGTCGTCACAAAAATTCTTCGGTTTGGCATTGAACGATTGTCCACCACATGAATGCAAATGCAAAGGTAGGAGCGTTTGTCTTAGCTGACCGAAGCTTCGCATTTCAGAGTCGGATGTCCTGTATGCATTATGCGTCACTATCCCCACTTACCGTAATTATTTTTTCTCGGTTATAAAAGGTCTCTGCAGCGTTGACTTGTTATAAACATTTCCACACATAGACACATACAGTGCTGTATTTGGAAACAGCGGTTGGAAACAGTCGTGGCCAATGGCTCTTTGGTTCAGTATCTTTATCACAGACACATCAGAGTTACGACTATTACATCGCATATCCCTGTTTCGTTAGTTAATGAAGTTATATTTGTGGAGTCATTTATCCAAGCTGAAATTTCGCTTCAAGCACGAGATTGCGTGAAAAATTGAATTTTTTCAAAGCATTTTCTTAACTACAGTACCGCATGGTCTTGAAAGTGACTGTTTCAATAGCACATGTTCAACGATAATATCCCACAAGTCGGTTATACCAGTACGAATAGCTACAAAATGGAAATGACGGTGTTTATTTTAATTCCTTTAACAGATATTTACGTATCAGTGTGGTAAGATGTCTCGAATTCGATCTTGTATTTAAAAGTTTGATGACGAAAAGGTTTTACTATGTTGAGTTGTTTGTTTTCCAATTTTTCTGTGCATGAAATTTGCGTTTGAGGACTGTTCCCTCCGCTGAAGAGCTTTTGATATGTTTCTGATTTTTTGCTGTCAAATTTAATTGTATGACAGAAGCACTTTTCCTTAAACTCGATGAAGATGGTTACTTAAGATTTGATTGATAAACAATTAGGTTTGCAAAGTTGGTGCTTAATTCTCTTTAAACAATTGTTGCGATCGGAGGGCCCGAGCGGTATGCGCTCAAAGTTTCACACTGTGGCAACAAGAAGCAATAGATATCACATACCGTGCTCACTCTGCCACTGGTTGTTCGCGCCACTTACCTGTAGGTGCTATTCTTAATGCACATCCCATTCGTGGTGCATCGCGCATGCGACGCTATCGCGAATGCGACATCGTGCTGACCGAGCGACCTCTGCACAATAGGAATTTTAAAAAGTTTTAGGCTTCCGCAAACGTTTGCGGAACTTTGAGAAAGTTTTATAAAGTTAACATTTGTAGAAAGTTCGCATTAGCTATGAAAAACAGTTATCAAAACTGCTGTCAGCAGTTTGCTGTTTAAATAATTACTTTTATGATGTTATTACTGTAACTGTTTTAATGAACTTGATTATCGCTCAGAGAAAATTGCCCATCCATGGCTTGGGAAACTTTCTAGAGAGGAGTAAGAGGTTTTTGTTGCAATCCTTGTTTCATTACGCCTTGCTTTCGCCGCACACTCTTACGTGATTTGACCACAATCAAACATCTTCAATTGCTTATTTGTATGCACTGGTTTTATTTAGGTGGGTCTCATCACCGCGAGTCGCCCGACGGCAGCAATGCTGATGCTTTGTTTACTGCTTTATATCCTTGTCCGAAGGCTTTCGAAAGTCAGACTTTTAACGAATGGAAACGTCAAGCCACGCTCAATGCCATAAACAGGTGAAAGCCTTGTTCAAGTTTTAGAATAACATGATCTTACTAACTGTCAACTTGTTTATGCTTATGTAAGAAAAGCTGTGTAGTTCCAAAAAAAGACATCTCACGAAGTATTCTTGAAGTGGATTAATTTTGCCGCATCAATCACTGGTTGCTACGATTGAAGACTCATAAACGTTAAAAGGGTCTAGTCCAGAGAATCTGTTGTAGGATGATGCAGTCTCACAAGTAACAATTATGCGCTTTTGATTAAATGTGTTTCTGTACATTTTTGTGGATGTTTGTTTACTGAGGTGAGAAACTATGGGGCGCCGGTTGTAAAAAATGAAATACATGTTATATCGGACACGTTAAACACATCAAGTGCTAAATCGGATAGATATATCACATAATCCAACAAGTGCTATTTCGGATAGATATAACACATAAAGTTTTCGTTTTTAGCAGTCATGCGTAAACAGTGCCAAACCGTGAAAGCTCAGGTGACGTTGATTGATTGATTGGGAAACTCATTCATTCAGCTGGTCACGCGTGAGTGCTATATCTACTTAACTGTTACATCAACAGTTGTTGAGTTATATTTGTACGATTTAGCACTTGATGTGTTGTATCTGTCCAATTTAGCACTTTCTTGGTTATATCTGCCCAATGTCAACGCTTGACACTTCATAAGTGGTTTCTGTCTGATTTAGTTGTTGATGTGCTGTACCTGTATCTGCCCGATATAACACAAAATTTTTTTCTTGAAAACGGCGTTCCATGAGAAACAGCTCATGCAGTTTGTGTCCAACAAAACGTATGCAGTCCAGCCGCCTTTCGCTGCGATCACAAGTAGTTCGTGGCAACCGCCGCTAAATAAAGACATGAAAGAAACACAGACTTCAAGCGTGTCGAATAGGAACATCTCTGTGCCGAATTTTTTTGACAAATGGCTTGAATGCGGATGGAAAGTGGAGAAAACTGAGCTTTCTGCTGTTAGTTGATGCTTGCAAACTTTGTGCAGGTTCGTGATGTTAAAACTCTTATCTAAACTTCCGTTTGTTTAGAAAGATTGCTGGAATGCACTGGCGAACCTCCAAGTTAAAGTTGCAATTTCTTCCAGTTGGACCCTTTCCCCTGTTCGTGCGCGATTACAGAACTTATACTTCACGCAAGTCATTGTGGGACCTGCTAACCGACTTCTTAAGGTGAGATGCCAAGATTTTGCTCGCCTTTTTTGTGATGAGTTTGCTGTAATCGGAATAATGTCACAATTTCATTGTGCGCAATTATGCATGCTGTGGATTGTACACATACTCCGATTGTCATAGAAATTATCCGTTTCACCTGCGTAATTTCGTTTCCGTAATATTGTCTTTGTGCTCAGTCATCACCGCATTCCCCATCTGCTTGTATACTTGCAGAACAAGCATGGTTAGTAGTGGCGCATTCATGTGTGCATTTTGAGGGAAAATGTCCACCAAAATAGTCACTTGCCTCTTATAATAGTGCCCTTTGGCCGCAACTCTTGCGTATCGCCAGGTTTTTGCTAACAGGGGTAATAAAAAACGGGATGGCCGCTATCTGCGAAAGATAAAAATGCTCATCATCCATTCAATTGCGCACGGGGCACGGTGTCAAGCGAAATTTCTGACCTATTATTGTTTGTCAGTTGTTTTGCTTCTCAGAGTAAAGGAAGAAAGCTTGACAATTACTTTGTTGATGTGTGTTGCGTAAATTAAAACTTTTTGGTTAGACGTCAGATATCCACAACAAGCTATAGCACGGGAATAAGTATAAACACTGAAAAATATTGGACATAGTCTTGGACTTCAATTATTTTTCTTTTTCTAACCCTAACCTAAGCCCTAAGCCGACACACTTACGTAAACACTAAATCCTAAGCCCTAATCATCCGTTTTCTCAGCGTATTTGATGTGCAGAACATCACTTTGTGCATGCGCACATGGCGTGAAGTCAGATATTTCGCTTGACACCGGGTTCCACGGGTCCGCACTAGCGGTGGTGCTGCAGCAACTTTGATGCCTCACCCTCTGGCACCCAACTGTTCACGTTAAAAGTCTGTTTCGGAAAAAAGTGTTTCTGAATAGCCTGACGTTACGCATAGTACGCTTCACCTCCATGAAATTAGAACCGGGTAAAACTGTCGGCAGAGCTGTAGTACTCACCGTGTGTGACCAGTTGAGTGCTTTTTACTATTGAACACTCTGAATAAATCAGTTAACAGCTTCTCCGTTACCTATGATTCTAGTGCTAACCAAAATCAGTGATTTAAATCAAGCAATAAAAATCAAAAAAATCATGTTGTTTTAGAGCTTTGTGTCAATTCTATGATACATGTATTTAGCATTCTAATACGTTTTCGCATGGCCTGTACAGTACTAGTGTGGCAGGCAAAGAGTTCTTGTGATGACACAAGTTAAAACCACACAAGTTAATACCAAGTTTTATCAATCAGCAACTGTGAGGTCACAAACTAGATGTCATTAAACTGCAAAAATCACATGTGGACTGAAATCACTAACCCTTGCAGATTCAGAAGTCATAACTGTTAGAATGCCACAAGTTTGAATGTGTGGATGAGCATATAGTGAAAGTTGCATTTAAATTCCATCAAACATAAAGGCTGTTGACTGTAAACGTAGTTATAGAACATATTTTCGGTTCATAAAACAGGTATATTATTATTATAGGTTTTTAACATTTTATGCATGTATGCCATGAGTGTCAATGAAATTATTAAACTGGCAGTTTCAGTATTGGCATTTCAGTAAATGTTTCATTTCGTGCACTGGTACTGGTGTTATAAACTTATTTGCACTAAGGGATATTGCATAAGTGTGAAAAAGTTTGAATGAAAGTTCAGCTATTTCTACTCAGGGTTAATTGATTTAAATCATTTCAATTAAATCAGTGATAAACTAAAAAAAATCAAAAATTGTATGCAGTTTTGAGGCTTTCTGTGATTTGTATGACACATTTAATTGGTATTCTAATCAGTTTCACTTATTATCAGTTTTTTTTAAGGAAAATGTTAGGTGCCCAGTATGGATCTGTAGGGATCCGATTTCTCTGATTCTAGGGACCCGATTTTCTCTGACTGTAGGGACCCGATGATAATTTTCTCTGATTCTAGGGACCCGATTTCAAATTCTAGGGACCCAAATCGGGTCTCCAAAATGCCTTTAAAAAACTCTGCTTATTATTAAAGGCAGAGACTTCTTATGACAACACAAGTTACAAAAGCAATTAAGTTTATCAATCATAGCAACTGTGAGATCACAGATTCTATGTCAACTAACTGCAAAAATGATATGTGGACTGAAATCACTAACATTTGCAGACTCGGAAGTCAAAACTGTCAGAATGGCACAAGTTTGAAAGTATAGGCTGGCATTAAGCAAGCCTGTGGTTTGGAGTATTGTCATTCCAATAAATATTTCGTTTTGTGCACCGGTACTGGTGTTATGAACTGATATGCTGTAGGCATGATGCATCAGTGCAAAATAAGTTTGAACGAAAGTTCACTTGAATTGTAGTTGCTGTATGAGAAGAAACAAAGCACAAACAAGTTATATCAAAACAAACTCTTTAAAAAAATAATTACTACTCGTTGGGTGGCCACGCTCTACACATTAAATAAAAAAAAAAACATAAAAATTTAAAAAAATCTGAGTGAAAGCAAAAAAATCTGGTTAAAATAAAAAAAATCAGATTTTTTTGATTTTTTAAAACATCCCTGGTGCTAACTTATGTCACTAATGATTACGAAATCCTGAGCAACGAAGTTATAATGAGCGAGAAAGTGTATTGTTTTCTTGCCACATTTGTCACGTGGCGTCGGAAACCTGAGGTAGTGCAGTTTTGGTCAATATTTTCTGAAGTTGAGAAGCGGAAAGCAACTTGAATTTGGCTGTATTTTCTTCCGTGAAAACCAGTGCGTTAGCCTACCGTCACTACTATCGTGGTACTTCGGATAAGAAATAGTGTAGTTGTTTATTTTCGTGGACAGTTCTGTGTATTTGGTGCGATGGTATCTTGAGCGAGCAATACATTTCAAAGCGGAGTCAAAGTTTTTAGCGATGATATCTTCAAAAAGTTGCAGTGCCCAGGTAATTGAGAATTTTTGCGAGTCGAATTAACCTACATACGTTTCTGGCACGTGGAAGACCGGTCACTGAACCTGGCCTGTGATTGGTGGAGAAGTTCTAAGCTCAAAGTTACACGAGTCTGCGTCACAATCGAAAGCAAGCGATGATGAAAATCGAAGAAATCCATTCTTTAGCAAAACAGTGTACAGGATCGCCTCCACCGCTAAAACAAACAAACAAACCCGTATAATTTCAGTCAAGTGTCGTTTTTAAGTCTTCGGTGCACTTTGGATCGAACCCAGCTTTACCACTTAATTGAGAAGTATTTCATTCTAAAATGCTTTGACTTATTTTAGACCCCAGGTCACAACTCATGAGAGAGGCCTGTCTGGCATTTCAGGTAATGCCCTGGCGTCTTCTAATCTCATTAAGTTGGAAGGAAAAGCTAATACTGTGGACAAATCACGGTTGGATATTTCTACTGAAGGGTTATGGAACAGCCATGACACTACAGTTTAAGGACTCTCCTCCTGGCTTACAGTCTTATTCCAAGTTGTCTCTTTCACAGGTTTATGAACAACATGAAAAAACAGAAAGATAGAGAAAGCTGTAGCAGCACTGACATTTAAAATCCTCATATATACTCGTGTTGACAAGTGGTGGGATAGCACCAGAATGCACTAAGATTAAGAAAGACTAGCGGAAAAACACAAGGAGCATGTGCTTTTGTCATTAGCTCACAGTTAAGTCACGGAGACCTGAACCAAATTTAGATTGAACTAAGATTAGAAACAGGGTTAGATTTGCACAAGAACTCTTGCAACAAGCAAAACAACACCCACTATGCTGCTTCACAAATCTCTGCAGAGCTTGAGTGTAAGTCTCGTTCCACTGTTCAAAAATGTTTCTGTCAGGGTGATGTCGAAAGGCCTGCTTCGGCTGTTGCAGACTGGTTAAAGCATATGGGTGGTTACAATCAACAATAATGTAACTGAACAGATTGTTATAACTCAAGTGGCGGCAAACTAAGACCCTGGGACTGCATGCCTCCGGTCGAAGGTTTTTATGCGTTTCGTCAAGGTCAACTCATATACTTGCTTTACCTGAAAAGAGAGTGGATGTCTTCGAATTAAATTGCAGTCGACCCAAGCTAGGACACCTGCAATGTAAACGTCATTTTTAATTCGTGTCGTACATTTCGATATCCAACGTAAAGCTTTATTCAGAAAAAATATACTCAAATATTGTTTGAAGCTATCAAAAAAATGAAGTTTGTGTTTTTTGCAAGAAGTTTTTGTGGGCAAACTTTCTTCATAAAAAAAATTAACATGCCGCTTCTCACTGACTCCAGGTTTCAGACAGAGTTTTCTAACAAAATGGTTAAACGTACCATACAGATGCACCATTCTCATTGACATTGCTCTATTATTTAATGAGTTACTTTGTTTTTCAAATAAATGTAGTTCATTGTCGTTTCTACTTGAAACTAGCAATCAATTGATCAATTGATGCTAATTGCTGTTTTACACAAATCTGTATTTTGGATATTTTAAGTCAGTTATTTTACCAAATATACTACGCCACCCTTAAATTATGTATTTGTGATAGTGGCCCTGATACTGAAAAGTTTGCCCACCCTGTAATATTATCTTACCTGATTGTTTAAGCGCTATACTAACTGGGATTGTCGTTATAACTTATAGTGCTCTGTCTTCTCTGCGTGATCGCTGTCTTTCTAAGTGTTGGGGCGTGCCAAAAACAATTCGGGACTTGGAAACGTAGAGCAGAAGACTTAAAGCCTGGCTTGAATCTGCTGCTTACTGCAAGGCTGCTAGCGGTGTTTGGCGGGCGTTTCATCTTCGAAATTGTGGAAATGGCGCATTTCTTGAGAACACGATGTGGTTTTTCACACCACTATTAGTTTATCTTTCGATGTGCGTGCATAGCTGTTTTATATCTTGTTTGTTTGACAGATTTTGAACTGCAGCCAAAAAACACACCAATGACACTATAGGCAATTTCTCGACTATGAAAACTTTTAGAATATAAATACCACTTTTTGCTGCGTGGTTCATTCAACTTAAAACCAGCTAAAGACATTACCCAACATTCTTCAAACTAATTATTATTATAGGTTATTAACTATTATTATAACTAATTATAGGTTATTCTTCACGGGTTGTGATGTGGAGATCTTGCCCGAGGTAGACATATCGACGTTACCTGTTCGGAAACGATTCCACTCCTTCACCGGCAAGGAACAGTACTTAGTCACTGACTTTTTTCCTGTTCTCAAGTGGGTAAGCTTAGTAAAACTTCCCTCTTCCGTTAGGTTTCTATTATCACATTCCGAAATACTAAAACGTTACACTTCAGTTTGTTGCGTGTAACATTGAATTTAGGTTTGTAGTTAAGAGATGCCGATTTGTGATTTGATTCAATCCGGCTTGTTTGCGTCAAGTGCCCACAAAATTTAAATTGACGCTTTCTGTCCGGGTGCAGAAGCACCAGTTTTCGCTGAGTTATTTTCATGTATTCTTTTTGACAGTTGGACGAGCACTTTCCTTTGTTAACCTGATCTGTGCATCCTATGGAAAGTTCTCGGCTCTCGTGCACATTATTTTACGCGGTTTGATTTTCACCTTTTTTACTGGTATTTGAGCTAATTGATGACGCCACGCTTTGTTCGTTGAAGTAAATTCGGAGAATGTAAATCAACTGAATTCAAAACAAATTTTGACGTCGTCACTGACATTACCACTCACGTTCTGCAACTTCTTTTGGAACACCAACTTAGACAGATACGCGTACATTTCAGGCGCGTCATTGGCAAAGACGCATACTGCGTAATTGCTGTCACTTGGAATGACCTTTACCCTTCAGAAAATTTGAATTTTGTTCTTGGCCAGGTAAGCTGTTGTGATTGTTCATTGTTGTGGTAATCTCATGCGATTAATTTATTTACTTGTTTAAATCAGTTAGCTTGTCAAATGCGAGCATCCGAAGCTGACGAAAAAAGAACCTGCTGATCAAAACGATCTGGATAGATGATAGTTTCAGTTTTTTACTTCTTGTGATTTGCAGGCAAGCTTCGATCACTACTGTTGTGTTGCTAGCTTCGGGCGCTTTGATCCGACATACGTCAAAGGATTCAAAGGCAACGAACACGGCATACCTGTTGACCAAATGTGCGATATTAGCCGGATAGACGGGTCGTTGATATGGAAGCTAATCAAGGTAGTTATTTTCTTTGTTACGGTTTGCCCCAATGCAGGCAAGTCGTACATTAGCATATATTTGTGTGTCTGATTCACATCTGTTTCACTGCCGATTGTTCTGATAGTAGTAAAAGTTATGTTTCTTTCTAACTTACGCGCGGAACCACCTTTATCTTTTTGTTTATTGTTTGCGTCAATGTCTGCCTTCATGTGGCAATCTGATTTTTTTGTGAAGCTTTCCAACGTTTTGCTTGGCTCTAAAATATTTTTCTATTTAAAATCTAGTGTGCTTCGTCACAATAAGTCTTCGGCTTTTTCGTTTGTGGTTACTTTTCCTTAAATGGGCCACCATGCAAACGTAGAGTTTCGCACAATTTACCGACAGCAAACCTCGGTTAATCCGAATCTTCGCCAAAACCGGATAAAACTTGTGGTGCGAATGATTTCTAACGATTTTCTTGATGAAAATCGTTGGTTTATCCGGATATTTTAATCCGGATCTTCGCCAATATCGCATGAAATCTGCGCTTAACATCTCGTAATCCGAATTTTTTCACGCTGTTGTGTTTGTAAGGTCACTGACTGGTCCCAAGAAAAATTCGACAACTTTCAGACGCAACGCAAAGGTGCTCACGATCACCAGCGAACGTTTAGAACAGTGGTTCCCAACCTTTTTAATGCATTCCTACCTTTGCTCATTTTGGAACTTTTCATTCCTCTCCTATGTAACTTCCATTCATCTCCTGTTCGGGTTGTAGGCTAGTATCAACTGCAATTGGAACAATGACCTTCATCGATGACAATAACTTGATTAATAAAGACGGGACAAAAGCTCTTTGTTGTCAAATAATAGCACTAATGATTGTCAACCACGTGTGATAGTCCACTAAATAACTTACATATATAAAGTGATATAACTAATTGAAAGAGCCAATGCCAATGTACAAAGAAGTACAACACTTCCGATAATTAACTGAACTATAAAGTGGAAATTCCTCCACCGAACTCATAACATTCCTTCCTGGGAAGGAATTACTCCCCTGTTGGGAACCACTGGTTTCGAATTATGATAACAAACGAATATTCGGATAATCGTAGATATGATTATTGCGCCACACACGGGCATGTAACATATCACGGTTGAACACAATGCTCAAGGCACGCTGCCGAACCACGGTTTCAGTCTACTGATCAATGTTGAGTGTGCGTGTGTAGCAGTGGTGGATTAAGGTTGTGTGAGGCCCCTGGCTGAAACGTAGAAAGGGGCCCTTACTATATATATAGATATATATGCATATTATGTATTGTTAACATATTACTCTTTTTCACCGACGTAGATTTGGGGGCCCCTAAATGGTGGGGCCCCTGGCTGTAGCCCAGTTACCCCCCATTAATCCGCCACTGGTGTTTGGAGCATTATCCCTAACTGTATTGCACTCGGTAAGATGTGTGAAGAGCATTTCCTTCCAAACAGAGTGACCACTTATGGAACAGTCGTAGAAATCTCTGCGTCAGTTAAAACTTAGCTAAAAATCCCCGATTTCTTCGCAGCCAAGTAATCCAAAATTATGAACTTACGATTGTTCATAACTGCCTGGATATGGTGGTTACTAGTCTGATGTACCATTTACCCACTTTGCTCTGCACTGTTATGGGATTCGCGTTGTATTGGGAATCCCACAAATCACTCAAGCACGACCGTGAGTGTCTCACCGAGCTGCTTGAGCGCGCATTGTTTCAACCATATGCGATTCAGCGAATCCAACTAGCAGAGGTGGGTTGGGAATCCGATAATAAGGGATTCGATTGGGTGGTTTGTATTAAGTCTTGGACAACCTTTTCTGTACTTGTTTGATGCTAAAACCACTACCGTGGAACAGATTAGCCTATTCAAGCTAATCTTTAGCAAAAATGACGGATAAGTATTGCCTGTAGGCTACCTGCACCTAGTTAGGGAAACAATCAGCAAAATTGAATCGGTTGAGCAAACTGGAAGATTATTCGATAGGTTACTAGACGTCAGATACTGGGCTAAAGGACTATTACCCCAATACTGATTGATAGGTTTTCATTACACCTTAGCATAGTAGAGTGATTCAACCTCTGTGCAAAATATGTAGCCTAATATTGGAAGTGGATGACTTCAATATAGGCTACAGTTTGAACTATGTATCCCGGTTATGTGGCTATGATTTCATAATGGAACACATGGAGTAGCATAAAATGTGGCATAAAAGTTTGTGGAATAGGTTACAGTTGCACTTTGGTGATTTGCAGTAGCCTCTCAACTGTACATAGGCTACTACTTACAAAGTGCTGTGAATCCTCATTTTGACACTGTGTTGTATTGCACTGCAGAGAACCCACTGGTTAATGATCGTGACTGAAATCAACAAAGTGACTTTGGAATGTAAAAACTAACTCCCATTTCCTGCCCTGTAGAAGCTGTTCAAATTCTATTAAGTCACTTGAAGAGTGCAATTACGATGCGACGCGGTTTTCATGACCTCATCGCCCAGCAGTTCTCCACGATTTTCTCTGCTGGCTGTTATTTTTCGGGCTACACCAAATAAAATCACATCTCGGCGATTTCAACAACACCCACAAAAAGCACCTTTGTGCAGTGGAATCAGCTTTCACCTTTTCATTTCCACCTATTCCCCAGCTTTCGCAATACCATAGGCCAAGCACACGAAGCAAATCTTTGAGTCCTTGCAGTGTAAAAACGCCCCAATATCGAGTTCGCAAGTGCGTTCACGAAGGTAAGCCAAGGGCGACGAATCGCTCACG